>Ga0118677_10000041_pt1 | contig 229917 bp, 177 predicted proteins | sample AliMusrvi5mmetaG_FD_86154 | JGI IMG/M metagenome (GOLD analysis project Ga0118677, IMG submission 86154) | reverse complement strand
TGGTACAAAAATCTAAGATACTGATTTCTAGGGTTTTATTATATAACTATTTTCATATTTTGCTAACAATCAATTGTTTATAACTGTCACATTTAAAAGGGTTTCAACCCTTGATTCACATGATTAGTGTTTGGTGCAGGACCAGTCCTGCCCCGCAGTTGCTCCCGATTTTTTCAGCTGGCTGATGTAGGCATCCACACTGACAGGATCGCCGCAGTAATCTGCCGGTTTATACCCGCTTTTCTGTTCGATGCAGGTAGCACAAACACTTCCGGTGGTTCCGTTACTTGATTTTTTACATGCAAATAACGAGAGTGTCAAAAGCGATAAAATAAACAGTTGTTTCATGAGGTTGGAATTTTAGCGAATAAAAGTATAACAATACCACCAATTCACAATAAAAATATTTATGGATATCACTGAACACTGAAGCTCTCCGGACCATCGATCATTGAATTCTGGCTTGCGGGCGTACTTCAAAAATTGTTGATCGGGTGATCGATTGTTCAATATCTTTAACCCCCGGAAAGCATTCTTCCAAGTTGCCCAAGGGCGATCATGAGGGTTGACCGCGGGCATGCGATGTTCATGCGCATGAAGCCCTCTCCGCCCGGACCGAATTCTGTGCCCGGGTTGAAGCCCAGTCCTGCTTCATGGATCAGTTTACTGCGCAGTGCCTTGTCATCGAGACCGTAGGCCCTGAAATCAAGCCAGATCATATAGGTCCCTTCCGGCCGGAACATATGAAGGGCAGTGATGTTTTCCCTGATGAATGTTTCGGTAAATGAAATGTTCTCATACAGGTAATCGATAAGTTGCAGCCTCCAGGGTTCTCCCTGCTCGTAAGCGGCGGTGGATGCAACGCTGCCAAAGAGGTTCCCCATGCCCAGGTGCATTTTTTCGATCATTTGTGAAAAGGTCGCCCGCAGGGCGGGGTTCGTTATGATCACGGAGGAGCTGGAAAGCCCGGCCAGGTTGAATGTTTTGCTTGGCGCATGGGCCGTGAGGGTTATTCCGGACGCTTCCGGCGACAAATTGGCGAAAACCTGGTGCCTGAACCCCGGTATGACCAGGTCGGCGTGAATCTCATCGGAAAAGACCATTACATGGTTTTCCAGGCAGATCTGTGCGATCCTTTCAAGTTCCCCCCTGCTCCAGCAGCGTCCGACGGGGTTGTGCGGATTACACAGGATCAGCATTTTTGCATCTTTCGCCTGTTCTTCAAGCAGGGCGAAGTCGACCAGGTAGGTTATCTCCTCCCGGATCAGTTGGTTGTTCACCACGATCCTGCCGTGATCGGACACTGCGCGGGTGATCGGGGGATAAACCGGGGGCTGGACGATGATCTTGTCGCCTGGCTTCGTGAAGGCCATCACAGCAAAACTGAGTGCGGGAACCACCCCCGGGCTGAAGACGATCTCTTCCCTGCGGATGGTCCAGTTGTGATGCGACTGCATCCAAGCCACGACAGGCTGGTAATAATCCTTTTCCCTGAAGGTGTAGCCATACACCGGATGTTTTGCACGCCGGATGACCGCATCACGAATGAATGCAGGCGTTTCGAAGTCCATGTCGGCAACCCACATCGGGATTACATCGCTCTTGTCAAAAACGGCCTGCCGCAGGTCATATTTCACACTGGAGGTATGGGTTCGGTCGATTAAGCTGTCAAAATTATATTTCATCTCTTCTATTCAAAATAGGATTTCGTTGCACGGGAATGATGTCCGGCAACCGGCGGATCCATGGGTGAAAAATGGCGACCGCCGGCAGCACTGTCCGGGCAAAATAACGGATCATCCGGATACTTTCCGGACCCAGGCTGCAAGTTAATGATTTTGGAACTTCTAATTCCAACCGGGAACCTGGGGCATCGTCACCGGTACCCAGGGAGTGTCGTACTGGAATCTCCAGGTTTCGGTTCCGCCCTCATCGTAAACGATAACGAGGCAATGCAGCATTCCGTTTGGAGTTGTCTCGGTGGCAACCAGGTGCAGGAAACGGTGGTAGGGGACGGTATTCCCACCGCTGTTTTCAAAGAGACCCCAGTACCAGTCATAGGTCCCTGCAAAGGTCGAGGGATTCCAGTCGGTGAAAACCATGCACCATTCCCAATGGGAGATCTGGTTATAGCCCGAATTTTTCACATCCCAGATGCTGGAACCATTGTACATGGTTTTCCCGTTTTTGGTCTCCTTAATGTAACTGGTGGTGGTTTTGCTGTCATAGCTTCCATCCGCGCCGCTGTATGAGGTCTCCATGATATACAAGATCGTATCGCCGAGGTGCAGACGCTCCGAGTAATTATACAGCCCGCCGGTGATGGAACGGGTGTACCATCCGCCGGCGTCGGGTCCGCTCCATTCGTAACCTGCGGTGGAAGAAACTGATTTAAGATGCGAGGTGTCGCCCGTCGGGAAAAAGAAAACATGTCCCGAATCGGCGGCAACCATGATGGAGGAGGTCATAAAACGCTGCATCTGGGCGGAGACAATCGTGCCCCCTGCCGCCGCTGAATTCAGGGTCTGGCTACTCACAGCCGGTTGGGTCTGCGCATCCTTTTTTTTGCAGGAGAAAAGGATCAAAATAATAAGAGGAAAACAAATGATGCAAAAATGTCTGATTTTCATAATACCGGGGTTTTAGATCTGCTGTTACAAAAATAACAAAAGAATTTGTCCAAGTCAAGACCCTAACCCTGTTTTTTGATTTTCAGAAGAAGCGAAGCTGCCACGGATTCCATAGGTAACCCCCCGGGGGGGATGTGTGAATGTTACAACTTATACCCATAGTTGTGTAACAATTCCGTAAGCAGGGAGTTGCACCTTTGCAGCATCAGTTAACGGATTCCATAGGACAGCTTTTTATAAGAAAGAAAAAGATCATGAAAAAGACCCTCACCTTCACCCTGGCATTATTATTTGCCTGCGCTTCCTTGTCTGCACAAAAGCCGCATCATGAAAAGAATGAACACCGGGAGAGACAGAAAGAGAATAAAAGTCATCGCTATCATCACGATAACCGCAATACGAGGACCGTCTTCATAAGTCCCGCTGCACCAAGGCCGCCGGTGGTTGTCATCGGGTTCCCGGCGCCGCCACGACCGCCCTCATGGAATATGCAGTTACCATTTCCCCCGCCCCCGCCACGACCTCCAAGATAGAGGCAGGCAGGAAATATCGCTGAATATTGAAGGCGATTTTCATTCATAAACGACACCTGCTGATACCATGTCAGGCAATCATGGGAACCTCCATCAGCAATACTTCTGCATCCTGTGAATTTGCCATAATGGAAACCTGGTCGGTGTTCCACACTCCGAAACCGTCTCTTTCATCCAGCACGGTGTCGTCGATGGTCACACGGCCATTTAGGATGAATGCATAGACCCCGTTGCCGCCTTTTTTAAATTTGTAATCCGCACCAGCCCCTTTGTCAAACCGGCCAAGGTGGAACCAGGCATTCTGGTAGATCCAGACCCCTTCATCCTCCTGGTTCGGCGAAAGCACCTGCTGAAATTTATTGTGCCGGTCGGCGATTTCCAGGGTTAACTGGTCATAACGGGGAGTAACACCCTCCCTGTTGGTAAAGACCCATATCTGGAGGAATTTAACCTGCCGGTCGCTGTTTTTGTTGTATTCGCTGTGGGTGATCCCCGTCCCGGCACTCATGATCTGTATGTCGCCATGTTTGATGACCGAAACATTGCCCATGCTGTCCTTGTGTTCGAGATCCCCCTCCAGTGGTATGGAAATGATCTCCATGTTGTCGTGCGGATGTGTCCCGAATCCTTTCCCGGCTTCGACGGTATCGTCGTTCAGCACCCGCAATGCACCGAAATGCATGCGCCGGGGATTGTAATAGTTTGCAAAACTGAAGGTGTGCCTGCTGTGCAGCCAGCCGTGGTTTGCATCGCCACGCGAATCTGCTTTATGGAGAATGGAATTTTTCATGGTTTTTGAAAGGTTACCCGGGTTGTGAACAGATCCCGGTATATCTGCGATCATACTTTAATTGAACGTTTCCCGATGCTGCAAAGATACGGCAGCCATAAGGATGGGAAAATGGTGAAACAGCGGTTTCGATGGTAGAAATCAACGCTGCTGACGGGCTTCCTCCCTGCTTTGCCTTCCGCCAGGCATCAATACAGGTACCCGGAACCGCAGGAGTTTTCAATTTCGCCCCGTTTCCTGATCAGACCGACCCTGCCGCCGGCATCCAAAGAAACTTCGGCAGGATGGGTGAACCCGCAAAAATTATAGGGGGAAAGGGAGGCAGTATAGGCGCCAACATTACGGATCATGACTAGGTCGCCGGTTTCAACATCCGCAAATTCCGTTTCGTTTTGGATGATATCCAGCGGGGTGCATGATGCCCCGGTGAGAATGGCAGGAGAATATTGCCGGTACTCCTTTACGGTGTGGATGCACAGTTTTCGCGCAGGATCGAACAACTTTATCCCGAGATGGTTGATTCCCGTATCGAGCAGGATGTATTTTTTGCCTTTGGAATATTTAACGTCGAGCACAGAGCTAACCAGGGTAGCGGAGGTTGTGGTAAGGTACCTGCCGCTTTCAAAGAATTTGTACCGGACCGTCCCCAGGAATTCTCTCTTCATTTCGAACAGGCCGGCAAGCCCCGATTTCAGCTCTTCCATGTCAAGTTCACGGGGATCAGCCTGGTCGGACACCCCGAACCCGCCCCCGAAATCAAGGAAATCAAGATGGTCGAACTCATCTTTGTGTTTTTCCGCGAATTCAGCCAGGTACCTGGTATTCTGAATGATATTCCGCGCATCAAAATACTGTGACCCGGTGAACATGAAAAGACCGTTTATGCTGGCAAATTTTCGGTATTTCCTTATCAGGGGAATGACTTCATTTTCGTCAACGCCAAACTGGGATGAAAGACCTCCCATTTTCAGCATGGAGTCACCATTTGTAAAACCGGGGTTGATCCTGACGGAGATGTTAACCCGGTGACCGGAAGACTGTATGATGTTTTGCAAATCCCGTTCCGATTCAACGTTGAACGACAGGATACGGTTCGATATGGCCAGCGCAATCGCCTCTTTGCTTTTGATGGGGCCTCCCAGCGCCATGTTCCCGGGATCGATCCCCGATTTGAGCACATGCTGCAGTTCACCGGCCGATGCAACTTCAAAACCAAGGCCCGCCCGGTTAAAATGCTTCAGGACAAAGGGGTTGGGATTGGCCTTGACCGAATACAACAGGCGTGAGCCGGATGGCAGTGTATTTTGCAGCGTTGCCAGCCGTTTGTTCAGTTCATCACCAGAATATATGACCAGCGGTGTTGCATATTTTTTAACCAGTTCAGCAAGGTCGTTCACCGGTGCCGTGTATGGATGGTTCATATCCGTTTATTTTGCAGGGGAAGCATGGAAATGTTCGTTAAGCCGCTGGCGTTATACCCAGTTCAATAATGCTCCTTCCGGTTTTTGTCAGCAGGGTTTTTGTAATTTCAAACCCTGCGCCGAAAAACAGCTCCCTGTATTCATGGAATGTCCGTTCCTGTCCGCCGACGAGGATGAAAAAGTTCATGTCCATCCAGGGGGCGATGCTTTCGGCGTCCGCATCCTCACTCATCAGGTGTTCGATGACCAGCACCCGTTTTTCCCGGGCCCCCGGCGAACCGGTTATCGCCAGGTGCAAGGTATTCAGGATGAGCCTGACCTTTTCCACAGGCCAGTTGTGAAGGATGTTCTTCATGGTATACAGGTCGCCGGTCGCCGGAACCGACTCGAAAAAATTGCCGCCCGTCAGCGTGATCCTCTCCGACAGGGGGTCTTCCGGAAGGATGACGGATGCCAGGGTTTCTTCGAGATCAAACAGGGTGCCATGCATGCCCGGGTTTGATTCCATGACGGCCCTGAGGAAGGTGCCGTGTCCGCCGCCCACATCCACGACATGGTCAAAACGGCTGAAATCATAGTTTTTTGCAAGTGTTTCATTTTCCGTAACCGAGAGATTGGTCATCGCTTTCTGAAATACTTCAAGGTGGGCGGGTTTATCCTTCAGGAAATCGAGGGAGCCGCTTTTGTGCGTTTCCGAGAAACCCTCCCCGCTTCCTGCCCTCAGCACGCCGGTGATTTTGCCCCAGGGCTCGTACCTGTAAAATGCGCCGTTTAACAGGGCTGCATCACGCTGACTGCCTGGGTGGTTGCGAAGAAGGTATTTTCCGAAATCCGTCAGGGTGATATCCTTCGTGCCGGCATCGATCATGATAAACTTCAGTTGCGCGCAGCAGCGTAGAAACCTGAAGAGGATGGCAGGTTCTATGCCTGTCTTATTTGCCAGGTACCCGATGTTTTTCGTACCATCGACGAGGATCTCGGCAAGTTCCAACTCGGCAAAAGCACTGGTGATGCATGTTTGCCAGTTTCCGTAGATGAATCCCCGCATCCGGGCAATGGCTGTTTCATGAGTTTGTTCCATGTCCATTTGTTCGTCAGTTCATACAGGTTGTCAGAGGTTAAGCGTTGCCCGCCGGCATATTGATCGTATTGAACAACGCGGTCATTGCCCCGTCAATGTTTTGTCCTGCCGGGTAAGCAACGGCTGCCATTCCGCCCGGGATGGCAACCGCAAGGGCATTGAATGCCGTCAGGTGTTTAAACAGGCACCTTTGTACCGGGCGAAGTCCGATCCCAACGGTTTCGACACGGTCGGTTTCATACCAATCGGCCGGGACACGAAAACCCAGTCCCAGGGCTTTCCCCGCGGCCTCCTTTACGGTCCAGAGGAGATGGATCAGATCAAGGGGATCTTTTTCCCTGTTGCACAGTTCTTTTTCATGGGGGGTCAGCATGAAGGCGATTATTTCGCGGTTTTTTTCCGAAATGGATTCGACGTCGATCCCCATGCGAAAGGAGAGGGGAAAACACAACCCCGCATTCCAGCCTGCGTCGTGCGCGATGGAGACGCCATAAGGCCGCGGTGCATTGGCAAGAAGGGGCTCCCCGAGGCAGCCCGTTTCAATGTTCAGGCGAACCGGGGGAATATCCGGGAACACCATGTTAGCCGCCATTTTCCCTGCAATCCGGCCATGAAGGAACGAACGCCTTCGGATATCCGAGGCAAACCCGACCCCTCTTTCCAGTTCTTCGGGGTGTAGCATTCTCCCGGCTTTTTCCAGCAGCGCTTCCCCGCTGAGGACGCGAAAAAGGACAATGCCGGCTGCCAGGGGCTCATTGTCCGGGAAAAGGGAAAATGCCGATTGAAAAGTGTCCGTCAGGTTATCCGTCATATTTTTCATTTTCCGTTTCCGGTGAACACGAATCCACCCATTTCTCCAAGGCCAGCGCCAGGTTCCTGACACAGGGCTGCGTTATGATGGTAACATGGTTTCCGGGGATATTTTCGATGGTCAGGTCTCCTTTGATCCATCGTCCCCAGTTTAGGTCGGAGGTTCTCTCCTGCGGTGGCCGATTCCCCGCCGGCGGCAGTTGTTCCCCGGCCCGGATGAGCAGCGTTTTCCCCTCAAAGGTCCCCGGCCGGCATGCAGCAGTGATCTCATTATGGCGGATCATCAGTTCAAGATACCCGTGGAAATCGCGGAGGGGCATATCGGGAGGTACGAGGCCAACCGACCTGAAGGCCTCCAGGAAGGATTCCGAATGCTCTTCCGGGCTCCTTCCTCTCAGCTCCTCCTCCCTGATACCCAGGGGGCGGCCGACAAGCTGCGCCACCTTCCCTGAAAAGACCATCAACCGGCCGACAGGGTCGGTTATCTTCTCCTCCGGGCATGCAGATTCTTCAACGGGTGCGAGCTGGTCGATGATCATCAGTCCCGGATGCACCCCCGATCGCTCCCCGACCTGGCGGGCCATCTCGAAGGCGATAAGCGCCCCCATCGACCACCCGGCGAAAATCACATCGTCGATGCCGGCCGGCAGGCTGATCTCTTCCAGGTAAAGCGCGGCCATGTCGCTTACAGTGTTCACCTCTTTGCCGTAAAGACCGGCCGACTGCAGTCCGTAAATTGTATATTCCTTTCCCAGTTCCCTCGCCAGTTCATAATAGCATAGCACATTCCCGCCTGCCGGGTGAACCAGATACAACTGTTTTTTCCCGTTCCCGGGCCTGACAGGAACCAGCGATTTTGTTTGAAGGGATCCGCTTGATTTGCGAATGACACCCGCGAGGGCCATCACACTGCCATGCTCAAAAAGGGTGGCCAGCGGCAGGTGGATCCCGAATGCCTTCTCGATAGCGGCAAACAGCTGGATGGCCAGCAGGGAATGCCCGCCAAGGTCAAAGAAACCCTGGTCGATGCTTACCTCTGATTGGGAAAGGATATCCCTGAAAATGTTGACCAGCATCAGTTCCGTAAGATCGCGTGGCAGCAGGACCTTGTTTTGCCTTTCTCCTGAAGGTTTCACCATCCTGGTCAGCTCTTTCATGGAGATTTTCCCGTTTGTGTTTACCGGGAAGCTGTCGAGCACCTGGATGAATGACGGGATCATGTATGATGGAAGCCGGCATGAAAGCCACCTCCTCAGTTCCTGTTCATCATACGTCGCGCCGGGCCTGACCATAACCGCTACTCCTACTGCACTTACCGGTTCAGGATCATCAGGGATGAGCACGACCGATTGTTCAACGGAGGGAAACCTGTTCAGGACATTTTCAATTTCGCGGGTCTCAACCCGGTAACCCCTTATTTTCAACTGGTGGTCTATCCGCCCCAGAAACGTCACCGATCCGTCCCCGTTCATTTTGCCATGATCCCCCGTAAAATAGATCCGCTCTCCCGGGCGGAATCGATCCACGGAAAATTTTTCCTGCGTCAGGTCCGGTTGGTTCAGGTATCCCGGTGAGATGTTTCTTCCGCTGAGAACGATTTCTCCGGCGACCCCCTTCGGAAGGAGCCGATGCTGCGGATCAAGGATATAAACGGAGGTGTTGTCAAGCGGGAACCCGATGGGGAAACCGGATGTTCCGGAATCCGGGTGCGATGGTATTTCATACGTGAGGGACCCGATCGTCGCCTCCGTCGGTCCATAGTGGTTGATGATCCTGAGTCCTTGGGAGAGGTCCCTGGCCAGTTCGACGATTCCCGGCAGACATTTTTCACCCCCCAGCACCAGCAGTTTCCGAGGCAGCAACTTCCCGGCCCGGCCCGAATGGAGCAGGCTCTGCAGGTGCGAAGGAACGATCTTGAGACAATCGACGGGCTCTCTTTCCAGCCATTCGGCAAGCAGGGAGGCATCAGTCGCGTGATCTTCGGGGATAACCACCACCTCGCCTCCGTGGATCAGCGGGGGGAAGATCATCGTATTGCCCAAGTCGGCCGAGATGGAGGAAATGGTGGCAAATGAATCGCCTTCCAACAGGTTCATCCTTTGCCATGCGGTTTTGGAGTAATTCAGCAGTTGATCAAACTCCACGCAAACCCCTTTTGGCGTGCCGGTGGTGCCTGAGGTATAGATCACATAGGCCGGGTCGCCCGGGGCCCCTGTACCGGGGTTTTCTATAAATCCAGGGGTTTCCGGTTCATACATGATTTCGTGGAAGCATAGAACTGGCACCTGCGCAGGACCCGCTGATGCTGAAAGCCCGGAGTTGCTGATGATCAGCTTCAGGCCTGCATCGGCGGCGATGAATCTCATCCGTTCCTCCGGGAGGTTGACATCGAGCGGAACATAGGCTGCACCTGCCCTGAACAAACCCAGGATTGAAACAATCAGAGAGGCGTCACGCGGAAGCAGCAACCCGACACGATCGCCCTTCACGACATGATGCTGTTCAAGGACATCCGCCAGGTGGCCTGAAGCGACGTCAAGCTCCCTGTAGGTGAGACGCTGGGCACGGTCGCGCACGGCCATGCGGCCGGGGGTGAGTTGCGCCTGTTTCCTGAATTCGTGCAGCCAGGTCATAGGGAAAGTGGTACCCTCCTCCGTGAATACAGCGGTTTTACCGTTACAGGATGAACCTTCGCGGAGGGGAAAATATTCAAGCAAGCAGACCGGTTCCATGGGATGTCTGATCAGCGACCGCAGGAGGATCTTGTAGTTAAGCAGCAGTTTCCTGACCGTTTCGGGAAGGAAAATGTCGCGGGGATAGGTCACCGAGAGGATCAGTTCGTGGTTCGCCTCTTCCACCCAGAAATTCAGGTCGAATTTGGAATAGGAATAATCGATGCTTTCGGGCTTGACAGTCAGCCCGCTGACACTGTATAAAGAGGGGATGTTCTGGTGAACGAAATGGACCTGGAAGAGGGGGTTGGTGCTCAGGTTCCGATCGGGATTGACCTCTTCGATCAGCTTTTCAAACGGGAGTTCCTGGCGGTTGAAAGCCTGCTGGCAGTAATTCCTGATCTCTTTCAGGTATTCTGACCCGGTGACCCCTTCGTTGATCTTCACACGGAGCGGCAGGGTGTTGATAAACAAACCCATGGTCTGCTGAAAGGCAATCTGGTTGCGCCGCGCCACCGGGACCCCTACCATGATATCCTTCTGCCCGCTGTAGTTTGATAAAAGAAGGGCGAAGGAGCCAAAAAGTAGCTGGAAGAGCGTAAGGTTTTCCTGCTGGCAGAATTGCCTGATCGTCTCGGTTTCGGCAGCCCCGAGCGTATCCGCCTCTTTGCTTCCCCGGTGCGACATCTGCGCCGGCCTGGGGAAGTCAAACGGCAGGCGAAGGGGCTCGGGCCACCCGGCCAGTTGCTCTTTCCAGAAGGCCAGCTGTTCCTGGTACTGAGGGGCGTTCATCCACTCTTTTTCCCATTTTACAAAATCGGCATACTGGTACTCCGGGACAGGGAAAGGGGGGGGCTGGTTGTGTTCAAGGGCCGCATAGGTCATTGAAAGTTCTTTCGCGAACAGGGCGTTCGACCACCCGTCGGAAATGATGTGATGCGGGTTGATCAGCAGCAGGTATTCCAGATCTCGCAAACGGAGCACCCTGAACCTCAGCAGGGGAAGCCTGTCGAGGGGAATGAGGATCTTTCCGTGCGCCACCGCCTCTTCCATGGCCCTTTTTTCCCGTTCGTCTTCAGCGAGGAGCCGGAGATCCTCAAATGATATTTCCGTGTTCCCTGAAGGATGAACCCGCTGCACCGGGTTCCCCTCCTTTACATGGAAGGTGGTGCGCAGGATCTCATGCCTCTCGGCCAGCATGCCAAGGCTTCGGCTCATGATATCCGTATCGAGGGGGAAAACCGCCGTAATCCGCAGGGACACAGGGTTGTTGTAGATGGCTTCTCCCTCGGTCAGGTTGTGCAGGAACCACATGCGCTCCTGTGCCTTCGACAAGGGGTATGTTTCTTCGGGGTTTCGCTCCATTTTCGCCGGTTTGCCGATGCGCGGCGCAGCCTCGTCCCTGCCCTTCCTGAGCAGGGCTTTGAGCTGGTCGGGGCTTAATCCCGACAACCGTTCGCTGAGTGATCTCTCCTCTTTTGCCATTGTGTTATCCTTTTCAGGGGTAAGTAAGTACAAGTTTCCCGATATGTTTCGCGCGTGAAAGGGCATTCAGCGCCTCCCTGAGCTGCCCCAACGGGTAGGTTTGGCAGGGGATGGGATTGAAGATCCCGGAATCGAAAAGCCCGGTGATTTCAAGGAGCTGTTCCTTCAGTTTACGCGGCTGGACCAGGTAGAGTGAAATGTCCAGTACAGAAAAGGTGATCCCGTTTCGGAGCAGTCCCATCGGCAACAGGGTATTTTTCGCGATGTCCTTTTTATCGATCTGGATGAACCTCCCGAAGGGCGACAGGATCTCAATCCCACGCATCATGGCATCGCCCGAAAGGGTATTCAGGACCACATCCACCCCGCGGCCTCTGGTAAGCTCCATAATCCTGTCACCAAATGCCACCGATCTTGAATCCATCGGGTGACGGATTCCTTTTTTCTCCAGGAATGCTCTTTTTTCCGGGGATCCGGCCGTGGCAAAGATCTCTGCCTTCTTCCAGGCGGCTATTTCGAGCGCGGCAAGTCCCACCCCGCCGGTGGCGGTATGGATCAGTACGGATTCCCCGGCGGAGAGATTCGCCAGCCTGACCAGTCCTGAAATGGCGGTTAAAAAAACCGTTGGAATTGCGGCAGCCTCCACGAAGGTAAGGCCGGCGGGTTTTGCCACCACCTGGAGTTCCGAAACATTGAAAACATTGATGAAATGGCCGCCGGGCTGCACCTTCCCGTCGATGAAACTGCCGGCTGAAAGGGCAATGACCGCATCTCCCTCCATGATTCCCTCTACCCCGGCTCCAACAGCGGTAATCACCCCCGAATAATCCGACCCCATGTTCGAGGGCACGCCCTGTGCTTCGGGATACTGACCCATGGCGATCATCAGGTCGCGGTAATTCAGCCCCGCTGCCTTCGCCCTCACTTGTACGTAGCCCGGAAGAGGATCAGCGGCGACAGCCTCTCTGAAACTGATGCTGAGCGATCCGGGGCTGCCCGGGTCGCACGAAAAACAATCGTATCCGGGCGAATCGTTCACGACCGGCTTGCCGGGAGGCCCGGTTCCCCTTACAGAGTCGTACCCCAGCCGTTTCAGCAGGAGCTCTTTTTTTTCAGGCGTCAGCCCTGCGATCTTTTTTAACAGTTCATCATTGTTCATCTTCCATCTCCTTCAGCATGGCTTCAATCTCATCGGATCCCTTCATCGTAATGATGATCTCGACAATCCTGTCGGATAATCCTTTGACCGTTGGGTTCTCAAAGAACACATTCGGTTGAAGTTCAATTTCAAATTCATCCGCAATATTCGAGATCGTCTGGATGGCGAGGAGTGAATTTCCCCCAAGTTCCATGAAGGTATCGTTCACCCCGATCTTGTCAATTCCGAGGATCCCCTTCCAGATGCCGGCAACGGCCATTTCAATTTCGTTCGAGGGGGCCTCAAAGGGTGTCGACAGTTGCGGTCGTTCATAGGAGGTGGAGCCTTCGCTCTTCTCTTCCTCCTTTTCCTGTTTTTCCCGCTTTTTATAGGATGGCCGTTCTTCGAGGATATCCTGGGGCAGGTCGGTGGTGGTGATGACCACCTGTGCAAACGGGTTGAAACTGAGCAGGCGGCGGAACACTTCAATACCCTCTTCCGGCAGGATGTCGTTTTTCCCAGCGTACATGCTCATGTCTTCAGCAGGTTTCTGCGGTGTTTCCCGGTTTGGCTCCTGGGTGAGTTTGCCAACATTTTGAATCAGCCGACTGAAGGTGACCTCGCCGATGTTTACCAGGAGGCGGTTCTCTGAATCGATCAGCTGAACCGAAAATTTCAACATGTCATCTTCAATTTTCCAGGTATCGCTGAGCCGGGTGTAACACCAGAAATGAGCGGGCAGGGGCTTGTGAACGGTGATGTCCCTGTAAGCTTGGGGAAGGTAGAGTCGCCGGTCGATTAGCGTGATGCAACTGGAGGTCGCCACGTCAAGCATGGCGGGGTGCAGGGAATAGCTGGCAAGGTCATCCCTGAATTCATCCCCCAGCCGGAGTTCGGTCAGGAATTCCCTGTCCCTGTATTGTGTTGAACATTTGCAGTCCCAGCGATTGTCGTATTTCAAAACCGGCCTGCCCTCATCGTTGAGAATCTCGAGAAAATGAGGTGAATTGTCGGTTGTTCCCCCAATCTTTCCAGATATTTCCTTTACGTCGATGGTCACTGGCGGAGTGGCTGCCGCTATCCTGAATTCGCCCTTCACGTGATCCATCCACACCTCCCTCGCCGATTCGCTTTTTTCGTCTTTACTGCTAATCCGGAATAACAATACATCAGCTGATTTTTTCACCGTCATCCGTATCTTCCTGCTTTTACCGGTATCGTAAATCAGCGGGGTCACAAAGGAAAAGTTCAGGACTTCGAGGCAGCCCTCCGGTTTTTTTATTTTGGCATAAAGGTTCAGCATCTCCAGAGTTGAGATTCCCAGAAATGCCGGCTTTCCCGAAAGAAGATGGGAACTCAGCACCCAGTCGCGTTCGGGGTCAATATCCACCTGGTAAATTTCCTGGTCATTTTCGGATGACTGGAAATATAGCCTGATGCCGTTCCTTTCCTCCGCTTTTACATGATTTTTGCCTGACTGAAGAAGCTGTTTTTTCTCGGCTTTGGCCTTTTCCCACGAGGCGGCCATCCCGACGACGCCCCATTGTCCCCAGTTGATGGAGGTTGTTCCATCGCCGATCACGCTTTTACGATACTGGGCAAAGGAGTCCATAAACGAGTTGGATCCGCAATAATCAATCCTGGCGGCTTCGCCGAAAATGGAAGAAACCGAGGAGAAAAGGAAGAAGAAATCGAGTTTTCGTTCCCTGAAAATATCATGCAGGATCAATGTCCCGTCAAGTTTTGCCTTTACAACCAGGTCGGCCAGCTCCTTTTCCTTCAGTGCGATGACCCCGGCACCGGGCATGCCGGCTGAATGCAGGACCCCCCTGACAGGGCCGTATTCCTGTTCAACCTGTTCTACCAGCCTCCTGGTTCCTTCATAATCCGTTGCATCCAGCTGTGCAAGTATTACCACGGCCCCCAGTTGTTCCAGTTCCATAATGTCGCGCACGCGGGTGGCCTCACGGTCATCTGCGCCCTGCGATTCAGCAATAGCGGGCCAATCGCTGCGCGGCGGAAGCGGCGAACGGTGGGTCAGCACGAGCACGGCCTTTACCGAACGAGCAATGAACTTTGCATGTTCCATCCCAACGCCGCTCACTCCCCCGGTGACCAGGTAGACTCCGTGATCCTTCAGGGGCTCCTTGCTGAGGCTGCCGTTTTCGGGGTATACCGGTGTGTAGTCTTCCACCCAGCGGTGACCGTTCCTGTAAGCAACGATGTTTTCATCCGCTGCCAGGCGACATTCTCCTATCAGCGATGAAGCGAGTGAATTCAGTTGTCCGGCTTCCGAAACGGAAGGAATGTCGGCCAGCCGCGCGATGATCCCCGGGTGTTCCTGCCCGATGACCCGTGCTGCACCGATTGCAAGAGCTTTTTCAGGAGCCAGCACCGGTTCGCCGGTAACATCAAAAAGATGGTTGACCACAAACAACAGGAACTGATTTTTCACAAATCCTTCCCCAATCAGCGCCTGCTCAAGGTACATGGGGCCGTAAAAATGATCTTCGGCCAGCTGTCCTGCAAGAAGCGGGTGGAGATGTCCGGGTTTTGGCCCTGGGCCGTAGTTCCATGCATAAATGATATTCCCGGGGGTTCGACCCTCCGATTTCAGGGTATTGATGAGCCTCTGGAAATGGTCCCTGCGGCCCGGGTCGATCGTGAATTCCTCCTTTTCGCGGGAGAATTCCTTCCCCTTGCGGATCCAGAAGGAGGTAACTTCTTCCGAATCCAATTTCTTCCCGATCTCACTGCACAATCCCTCATCATCGCCAAAAAGAAGCCAGCAATGGTTTTCCGTGAGGTCGTCTGTTCCGGCCATGCCGTTGGCCGGGATGCGCTGTGGTGGAGCCGTTCTTTTCCACCCGGGAACATAGAACCACTGGCTGACATCGGCTTTCTTTTTGTTTTCGGACTTTGCTTTGGCGCCGTCCTTTTTCGAAAAGTCGATGACATAAGGTTTGCGTTCGAAAGGATAACCCGGGTATGACACCAGTTTTCCCATTTTCTGATCAAACAGTTCCCAGTCGAAATAGTCCCCGCTGGCCCACACCTTGCCCAGGGAGGAATAGAAATACAACAGGGGATCGGCCTTGTATTCGGGCGATGGGATGGTGCTTACGACCCCATGGGGCGTCTCTTTTACCAGCTGTCTCTTTACTGCAGATTCGAGCGACTGACCCGGGCCTGTTTCAATGAAAACCGACGGACCCGAATCCAGGCACAGTTTGGCAGCGTCGGCAAAACGCACGGTTTTGCGTACATGCTTTACCCAGAAATCGGGGTTGGTTGCTTCTTTCGCGCTTAACCAGTTGCCGGTCACCGTGGATGCAACGGGGATGGTGGGGGCTGAAAGCGGGATCTCCCTGAAAAATTCTGCGAATGCCGGCAGGGCGGGCTCCATCATCGCCGAATGGAAGGCGTGCGAGGTGGGGATCTTTTTGTTGAAGGTTTTCGTTTTGTCGAGAACAGCGGCAACCCGGTCAATCATCTCAACGGGCCCTGAAACGACGCACAGGCCTGGGCTGTTCACCACGGCGACCTCCAGGCCGTCGGGAAGCATCGGCGTCACCTGTTCTTCGGTAAGCAACACAGCGAGCATGGCGCCACCCGGAAGTTCCTGGACGAGCCGTCCCCTTCGGGCAACGGCTTTAAGGGCATTCTTCAGCGTGAAGACGCCTGAAATAGTGGCTGCAACATACTCACCGACACTGTGGCCTATCAGCATGTCGGGGCCAATGCCCATCGAGATGAGCAGTTGCGCCTGGGCATAACTTACCATGAACAGCGCCGGCTGGGTGATGTATGTTTCGTTGATCCTGCGCGAAGCCTCTTCCTCGTAACCGGCGGCAGGGAATAGCACCGTACGGATGTCGAATCCCAGTTCTTCTTTTAGGATTTCTGCGCATTCGTTGATGGTCCTCCTGAATACTTCCTGGGTTTGGTACAGGGGCAACCCCATGTTGACATACTGGTTTCCCTGCCCGGGGAACATAAAAACAACAGGCCTTTTTCCCGGTGTTTTGATGGTGGTGGCATTCTGGGTGCCAAGCATGGCGAGAAGTTCCTCCCTGCCGCGGAAAGGGATGGCCGCCCTGTTCAGGAAATGATGTCTGCCGTAACGCGAGGTAAACGCAATGCCATGCGGATCGGTTCCGGGGGATGACTCGAGATAAGTTTTGATTTCTGCCTGCGCGGCAGCCACGGCTTCAGGGCTTCGGCCCGAAACGAGGAGGAGGTCGCATGCAAGTTTTGGCGAAGTGTCAGGCAGGGCAGGTGGTTCCTCGAGAATGACACAGGCATTGGTCCCGCCGACGCCGAAGGCGTTGACCAGGGCGCGGAGCGGGGTGCCGTTTTCGCGCTTCCAGTCCATCAGTGCGGTGTTTACAAAAAACGGGCTGTTCGGGAAGTCTATTTTCGGGTTTGGTTCATGAAAATGAAGGGAAGCAGGAATTTGCCGGTTCCTGAGGCATAAGGCGGTCTTTATAAAGCTGGCGGCACCCGATGCGATATCGCAATGCCCGATATTGGTTTTTACCGACCCGATGGCACAGTACTGCTTGCGGCCGGTATGCTGGCGGAATGCTTCGGAAAGCGAGGTGACCTCGATGGGGTCACCGATGGGCGTTGCGGTCCCGTGAGCCTCCACGTAAGTGATGGTATCGGCAGATATTTCGGACAAGGCAAGCGCCTCGGAGATCACCTCAACCTGCCCCTCCACCGAAGGGGCGGTGAAGCCGGCCTTCTTGTTCCCGTCGTTGTTGATGGCGCTGCCGATGACCACGGCATAGATGTTATTCTTGTCCCTGATGGCATCTTCGAGCCGTTTCAGTACCACCACGCCGCACCCGCGGCTGAAAACAGTGCCGTTGGCCTCCTTGTCAAAGGTATGGCAGTGGCCGTCGGCCGATTCCATCCCGCCGGCCTGGTAAAGATAACCATGCCTTTCGGGAATCTCGATGGTTGCTCCCCCTGCAAGGATCATGTCGCTCTGGTAACTCACCAGGCTGTTCACCCCCATCACCACGGCCACCATCGAGGTGGAACAGGCGCACTGCACATTCACGCTGGGGCCGGTAAGGTTGAGTTTATACGAAACCCTTGTAGTCACATAGTCCTTGTCGTTGCTGGTAACGATCGACGCACCGCTGGCATTTTTCTTCACCCAGCTGTTTTCCATGGTCGATACGAGGTGGAGGGGAGTTCCGGTACCCCCGAAAACCCCGATGCGTTCCCTGGCTTTCAGGGGATCGCAGCCCGCATCCTCGAGCGCATGCCATGCACATTCCAGGAAGATCCTTTGCTGCGGATCCATCAGCTCGGCTTCGCGGGGGGTAAAACCGAAGAACTCGGCATCAAAGTACTCCGCACCGTTGATGATCCCCCGGTTCCTGACATAGTTCGGCTGCCTGAACACCGCCGGATCAACCCCTGATGCAACCAGTTCCTCGTCGGTAAAGGTGTTGAGGGTTTCAACGCCGTTTAAAAGATTTTTCCAGTATTCGTTTATATTTTTAGCACCCGGCAGCCTGCAGGCCATTCCAATGACGGCAACTTTGCCTTCCGGGTTTTTTTCTTCATCTGACAGCATAAAACGTTGGTTTTAATATTGATTTTTATCCGGTGATATTCGTTTACTGATCTGTTGCCTGATACTCCTGTTGCGCATTTCCACGCGCCTGGCAATATCGGTGCCGGGGTGGTCAGGTTTGTCGTTGCGAAGGAAAGCCGACAGGCTGCTAATGCTTGGATAACGGAAGAGATCAACAATGGTTACCTCCGCCTTCAGTTTATCAGCGATCAGTTCCTTCAGCCTGACAAGGAGCAGGGAATGCCCTCCCACTTCAAAAAAATTATCCCGGGGGTTGAAGGCTTCGTGTTCCAGCAGATCTTTCCAGAGCCCGGTCAGCGTCCTTTCAGTATCGTTCATTTGCCGGTGAATGAATTCCGGCAATTTTGGTGTGTGCGGTAATAACTTCATCAGCGATTTAAAGTCGATTTTGCTGTTTGGCAGTGTCGGGATGGCCGGTGCAATGATAAAATGGCCCGGGATCATGTAGGCAGGAAGGTGCAGCCGTAAAAAGTCCCTGAGATCGTGTTCCATTATGACTGTCCCGCTTTCGGGCACGAGGTATGCGGTGAGCATCACATCCTCTTCGCTGCGCTCCCTGGCAACAACAACAACATTCCTGATACCGGGAAAACGCAGGATATTCGCTTCGATTTCGCCCAGTTCGATACGGAAACCCCTGATCTTGACCTGCTGGTCCACCCTACCCAGGAACTCAACCGAGCCGTCGTGCAGGAACCTTGCCAGGTCGCCGGTTTTATAGATTCTGTTTTCCGCTCCTTCCTGAAAAGGGTCGGGCAGAAACCTCGCCACGGTCTGTTCTTGATCTTCGAAATATCCCGCCGCCAGCACGGCACCCCCGATGTACAACTCCCCTGCCACCCCGATGGGGAGCGGTTCGAGGCTGTCGTTTAGAATATAGATGCGGGCGTTGGCAATGGGCCTGCCGATCGGAACCATCCTGAGCGGGCTGTGGCGAAGGCAATGCCAGAAAGCCATGTAAACGGTTGCTTCGGTAGGTCCGTACAGGTTCAGCAGCGCTCCCGCAGATTCTGCGAGAACCTGGTCCTGAAGGGTCTTCGACAGCTTCTCCCCGCCTGAGATGATTCTTGCCAGGGTAGAGGCCCGCCTGATGACCCCGGCATCAGATAAAGCCTTCAGCCCCGATGGTACGAACTGTACCGTGTTTACCTTCATCTCCACCAGGATCGCCTCAACTTTTTCGGGGGCCTGCAATTCGCTCCTTTTTTCCAGGACCAGCCGGGCCCCGCTGATGAGCGGCACGAACAGTTCGATGAGAGAGATGTCGAAATTGATGGAGGTTGCCGACAACATGGTATCCGTGGTGCAGAGGTTCAATTCCCTCTTTGTCCACAAAAGGAAATTGAAAAGGCAGTCGTGGCGGATCATCACCCCCTTGGGATTACCGGTTGAACCGGAGGTGAACATGATGTAGGCGACATCGGCGGGGTCGTACTTTTCCGGTTGCACGGCCGGGGTTTTCCCGGGAGTTTCAGCCAGGAGGTCATGGATCGCGATGCTGTGTTCCGGGAAGTGCTGTTTTGCCGCCATGGTCGTGTCATCGACGACAAGAAACTGTATGCGGGTCCTGTCCATAACATAACGGAGGCGTTCCCCCGGGTAATAGGGATCGAGCGGGATATAGACGGCCCCGACTTTAAAAACCGCCATGATGCAAAGGACCATCGCGGGTGAGTTCTCAAGATGAATTCCGACGGGAACCCCCTTTTTCACCCCAAGCCGGCGCAGGTTATCGGCGATGATGCCGGTTCTGCGGCCCATTTCTCCGTATGAGATTACCTCATGCCGGGAAACAAGGGCGGGAAGGTCGGGGTTCTTTCTGACCTGTTCGTCGATCAGGTCGGCAATTGTTCCCTGTGTGCCGTGCGAAAAGGCGGTCCGGTTCCACTGGTGTACGGTGAGGTTGAACTCCGCTGCCGAAAGCAGGTTAACCTCGCTGATCCTGGTGCCCGGCGCCGAAACGATATGATCGAGGATCTCCATGAAATGGCCGGCAAGGTTCGAGATGGTTTGCGGATGGTACAACCTGGAAGCATAGGTTAAAACGATTTCGGCATCATCCCCACGGTCGAAGATCTCCGTGAAAAGATCGAATTTCGAACAGCCCGAAAACTCCTCTGCAGCGACCCCCGTCATGCCGGCGCCGGTCGAAAACTCCCAGTTCGCTTCATGGTAGGCAAACATAACCTGGAAAAACGGGTTGATGCCGGGAACCCTTTCCGTTTTCATGACCTCGCCCAGGTGGCTGAATGGAAATCCTGAACGGGCAAGGCTTTCCAGCGTCTGTTCCTTTACCTGCTCCAGGAAATCCAGGAAGACGAGCTCGGGATCGATCTTTACCCTGAACAGCATGGTATTCACGAAATAACCGATCAGCGAGGTGAAAGATTTCATAAAGCGGTTCGCCACGGGGGTGCCGACCAGGAAATCATTCCGTCCCGAATGGCGGTATAGAAGTACCGAAAACGCCGAAAGGCAGGTCATAAACATGCTGGCACCGTACCGGTCGCCCAGGGTTTTCAGTTTCGATTTCAGTGTCCTGCCGATCATTCTCCGCACCTGGCCTCCTTCCCTCGAAGGGATCTCAGGGCGTTTATAATCGGTCGCAAGATCAAAAAAAGAAGGTGCCTCTTCAAGTAGGTTCTTCCAGTATTGACGGTCGCTGGTATACCGTATTCCTTCCAGGTACAGCTGTTCCTCCCGGCAGAAATGTGCATAGGAGGATGCGGGCAAAACGATTTCGGCAGGGCTGGATGTGGTCTCCCGGTCATACTGGGTTGCAAGTTCACTTAAAAAGAGATCGAATGAAGATCCGTCAAAAACAAGGTGATGGACAACAATGGCCAGCAGGTGTCTGCCGCCGGGGAGGCGGTAAAGGATGAACCGGCATGGGGCTTCATGTTCCAGGTCGAAAGGCTTCATGGCCATTTCCCGGGCGTGCGCCACGGCATCCGCAGCCAAAAACGGGGCCGTACCGGCGACGTGGATATCCATACCCGGGTCGTGAATCCCGGTCGCCAGGTTATCTGAAACTTCCTGCATCGCCCCGGATCCGAACCTTGTTCGCAATACAGGATGACGGTCGGTGATATTCCTGAGCGCCCGCGCAAGCACAATCTCGTCCAGGGGCCCGCTGAAGGTAATGCTGTAAAAAATATTGTATGCGGCAAGTCCGGGTTCGGCCTTGTGCATGAACCACAACGCCTTCTGGTTTTCCGAAAGCGCCACCGGGGGCATTCCGGGCTGGTCTTCCCCGCCGGAAGGGTTGCCGGTGGTCGGCAAGATTGTACCGGGAGGTTTTTCCCCGTGAAATCCGGCCTCCTTTATTGCCGGATGGCTGGCGAGCTTTCCGGCCGTAGGCAGGTCGAATACGCTTTTTATTGGGAGAGAAATGCCGGTGAGCGCGTGCAATTCAAGAACGATGGCATTTGCCTTCAGGGAATTGCCTCCAAGATCAAAGAAATTATCCCCTGTGCCGATGCCCTCCAGGCCCAGGACCTCCTCCCACACGCGAACCATCGCACGCTCTGCTGCATTTGAAGGCGGAAGGGCTGGATAACCCAGTTCGGGACGCAGGATGCCCGGCTGAGGCAGTATTTTACGGTCTGTTTTACCATTTGGAAACTGAGGCAGGTGCTCCATCCTGACAAAAACCTCGGGAACCATGAAATCGGGCAGCGTGCGCAACAGGATATTCCGCAATTCATCCACAGGAATGAAAAAAGCCTCCCGGTAAACAAGGTAGGCTGCAAGTCGTTTCTGATGTTGCCTGTCCTCCACAACCTTTACGACGGCATGCCTGATCCCGGGGACGGAAAGCAGTGCGTGTTCTATTTCGGGAAGTTCGATGCGGAACCCGCGGATTTTAACCTGGTGGTCTTTCCGGCCAACATATACCAGTCTTCCCGAACCATCTTCCCTGACCAGGTCGCCCGACCGGTATACCCTGACAGGTTCCCCGCCGTTGAGCTTTGTTTTGAAAAAGGCGGCTTCCGTGAGCTCGGGAAGATTCAGGTAACCCCTTGCAATGCCGTCGCCGGAGGCGAGCAGTTCGCCTGTCGCGCCCGGTTCAACAGGCTTCAGGTCGTCGCCCACGATGTAGATCCTGGTTCCGTGCAACGGTTTGCCGATATGGGCCGGTTCGCCCGGGTATAAACGGCAGGCCGAAATGTTGGCAGTTGCTTCAGTCGGACCGTAGAGGTTCCAAAGCTGCAGCTGCGGCAGGCATTGAAAACTGCGCTTCATGAGATCACCGGATACGGCTTCACCCGAGAGATACACGCACGATGGCGCCATCGGGCCGGATGCGGCCCCTTCGGCCGATTCAAGGTAATGCAGGATTTCCGACCAGAGCGTGGGCACGCAGTAAAGCCCCGATTGCGGATGATCCCCGAACCATTCGATCAGCCTGCCTGGCTGGCGGATCATCATGGGGTCGAGAACGTGGAGGGTTTTCCCCGCCAGCAGCGTGGTATAAAACTGCGACACGGCCGCCGCGAAAATGAACGAGGAGGTGAGAGGCAGGCCGACCCGGGATTCGGGGATGACCCGATCACAAAACCATTGCGCGTAATAATCAAGATTCCCATGTTCGATCATGACCCCTTTCGGCTTGCCCGTTGATCCCGAGGTGTACAGGATATAGGCAAGGTCGTCGGCCTGGACTTTTACGGGCCGGCAGGCTCGCTGTTCGCCGGGGTCTTTTATCTTCGGCCAGTCGGGGAAGAATCGCCGGGTGGTTCCCGATGCCGCGTTTTCCAGGAAGGATGGTTCGGCGATAACGACGTTTGCACCTGCATCTTTCAGGATGTATCGCAGGCGTTCTTCAGGAAAATCCGGCGAGAGGGGAATGTAGGCGGCCCCTGCTTTCAGTACCGCGATAACCGACAGGGCAAGGCTGGCCGATGGGTGAAGGCAGATCCCGACCCGCGACCCGGGGCCGGCTCCCGCCTCCTGCAGCTGGCCCGCAAGGTTCGAGGTGTATCGGTCAAGTTCTTCGAAACTGATGCATTCATCCTGGCACACGACAGCCGCCGAACCGGGCGAAACCGCCGATCTGAGAAAGATTTTCTCGTGCACGGGAATGAATTTGTTCATGTTTGGATAACCGTTTTTTGAGCGTACTTGTTAAGCTGTTGACAAAGATTCGCATGACCTATTTTGTAATAAAAGTCCAGGGGTTGTATTTTGCCAGCTGATCGGTTGACGAAGGAAAATCACCAATGAGGTATTTAAGTTCGAGGATCCTGCTGATAATTCCCAGGCGGCCGTTCTCCACGTTCACAAGAGCTGTCTTATAATCCATGTAGGTATTGATCATGTCGATCTGTGTGGACACCCCCATTTTGAATTTACTGACTTCATTCAGGTATGTTTTTTTCTCCACATCCGCAATCTCAACCTGGCTTTTATACATGGGGAGCATCTGCCCGAGGTCGCTTATGATTTTGACCACCTGTAACCTCGATTCAAATTTTATCTTTTCAAGTTGCGTTTTATTGAATTCATAGGACGATAATTTCGTGAGATATTCGCCTTTGCGCTCCTCATTCTTAAAGGGGATTTTATAGGAGAGGGTAACATTTACCGATGAACCGGGGCTTCCGTTTGAGAAAGTCTGGCTGAATTCTGAAAACGGCTGGTAGGCGGTAGACCCGAAATAGAGGTAGCGGAGATCAAGATTCAGTTCGTTTAATTTATTGTATTTCGCCCCATCCATCTCGATCCTGCTGGAAGAGGTGACCAGCTCCTGGCTTTTGAAATAGGGGGTGCTCACCACCATGGAATCAACGTTTTTCATGATGTAGGCAGCATAATGGCTCCATGGAAATGCCAGCGGATCAGGCAGGGAATCAAGATAAACCGGGAGGGTGTTGGCGTTTTTGATGCCCTTCACGCTGAGGGCTGAGATCAGGTCAAACAGTGAATTGTAGATATCGTTGCGTGCAGCTGACAACTGCTGCGAAATATTGAGCTGGTAGGCGGTTGCACGGTAATCCTCGGTTTTTGCCAGTTGTTCGTCGGCAATCATTGCCTGGATGTCGCTGCGGTACTGGCGCGCATCCTTGTCGGCGTCGCGGAGTATTTTATAAACGGTAACACGCTGGTACGAGGTATAGTAGCTGGTCAGGGCGTTCTTGATGAACTGGCAGACCTCATCGGTAAAGGCAACATTCTGGGCCTTGTTCATCATGAGCGTTGAAAGATAAGAGATGTTGCCCGAGTTGTTTCGCCCGAGATCACGCATCAGGGGCATTGAAACACCGGCCCACATGCCCGATTCATTGACCGGCATGTAGGTGCTCGGGAAAACTTCCGGAACACCCGAAATGATCTGGGTTTCTGTGAAAAGCTTGAAACCCGTGTAGAATTTTAGTCCCAGCCGGGTCGGGACCAGGAGTTGGCCCGAAAACGTGGACGAATTCCTGACAGTTACCGCCGGGTCGGTCCCGTACATGCCGTCGGCAGTGAGGGATAACGACGGATTGAAAAAGCCCCTGGCCCTGGCCAGTTGTCCCTGGCTTTCTCCCACGATTTGCTTTTTCATCTTGATGTTGAAGTTTGTCTCAAGTCCTGTCTGCAATACGTTAAATGCCGAAAGGGAATCATAGTTAAAGAGCTTCTGGCTCTTTGCCGGCACAATTCCCGCAACAAGAAGGAAGATGATCAGGAATTTCTTTTTCATTGTTTTTTGCCTTTTCAATATTCCGCAACCGGTGATGTGTTGATCCTGGGAATCTGCCTCAGGCCAGTTGCCGGCGGGTCAGTTCGGCAAAGAACCCGTTCTTTTCGATAAGTTCCCGGTAACTGCCCTCTTCGATAAGCTGACCTTTGTCAAGTACAAAAATCCGGTCGGCATTCATGATGGTGCTGAGCCGGTGGGCAATCACGATCCGGGTGGCATTCAGTCTTTCAATGCTGGCGCTCACGATTCCCTGTGTTTCGTTGTCAAGGGCGCTGGTGGCCTCGTCAAAGATGAAAATTTTCGGGTTCCGTATCAGCGCCCGTGCAATGACGATACGCTGTTGCTGACCGCCCGACAAAATATCCCCGCCCGGGGGCAGGATGGTGTACATTTTATTGGGAAGGTTCTTGATATCATCGGCACATCCCGCCATGGACGCGGCTTTCCAGGCATCATCCTCGGTATAGAGCGATGAACCGGTAATGTTGTACAAAACCGTTCCCTGCATGATCCTGGAGTTTTGCAACACGACGCCGAACTGGTCGCGGATGCCGCGGATATCCAGGTCTTTCAGTTCCTGGTTGTCAAACAGGATGCTGCCCACATCATACGTTTCAAATCCAAGCAGCAGCCTCACCAGGGTCGATTTTCCCGAACCAGAACTGCCCGTTATGGCTACGAACTGCCCTGGCTGGATCGTGAGGTTGAGTTCTTTCAGGCTCCAGTCGGGGGAGTCGGGGTATTTAAAACTCAGCTGGGTGATCTCGATGCCTCCGCTTAACTCACCGGGATCGAGTTTGTCGTTCATATCCTCGGTGTCGGCTTCCAGGATGGGCTGGAACAACTGGTAGGTAGGCTTTATGTTCAGCAGGGGCACCGTGACCATGAAGGTTTGGATCATGGCCCCCTGGAAGCTCAGATAGGCGCTGTTGAAAGCCACAAAATCACCAATGCCGAAACCAGGCTGTCCTGAAGTGAAGATGGAATATACCCGGATAAAGATCAGCAGGGAGGCGAGAACCGGGAAGGTTACCGTGAAAATACCGGCAACCATCAGCAGGTTGCGTTTCTGGCGATAGTGGTCCTTTTGCTGTGCGTACCGGTCGGCCCAGAGCGCGAACACCTTTTCCTTGCTGCCGGTAACCCTGATCTTGTTGATCCCGCGGATGGCCATCAGCAGGAACCCCGAGATCATGGCATCCATGCGGCGCATGAATGCAACATGTTTGTAGGCCAGGAGGCTTATGGTAAGCGTAAATCCTGCAACGGCAAGACCTAAAACCAGGGCCAGGAGCGCCAGCTTCAGATCGTAGAAAAACAGGAGTGCCAGGTAAAAAATGGAAAAAATACCCGAGATCATGGCACCGAGGACGGTCGTGGAGAGGGTGTCGCGTATCCGTTCGATCCCCATGCTGCGTTCGGCAAGGTTTCCCGGGCTGTAATTCCTGAAGAAGTCGACCCTGAGGGAGAGAATCCGGTCCCACAGGGCCGATTGAAGTTTATAGCCCGCTTTGCCGGCCATGCGGAGCACGGCGATAGATTTGGCGAAGTTCAGCAGGCCTATCGTGATCACGCAAATGACCATGATGGCCCCAATCTGCCAGAGTTCGTTGGTATCTCCGCCTGGAATGACGGTGTTGAACACGTAGCCGCCCACCACAGGGATCACCAGGGCAAGCAGTGCGCCGACAACACCGATCACCAGGAAGCTGAACACATCGCGGTAAGTGAACTTGAGAGCAAACCGCATGAGATCCTTTCCCTGGAGCTTTCCCTTGGGAAACGGGGTAAAAAAACTGTAGGCCCTCGGATCAAGAAGCTTGTGCACCGACTGGTTAACCGCCATCTTTTCCTTATTTTTCAGGTCGATCATCCAGTAACCGGAATTTCCACGGGCAATCAGGGCGACCGGTGTCTGGTCCTCCTTCAGAAACCCGAGCATCGAGCCTGCATTGTTGGTCCACCAGTGGGGTTCCAGGTCAACCATCCTGGAACGGATGTTGGAAGCCCTGAGGATGTTCCACAATGCGTCATGTTTTCCGCTGGTGCGGTTGCCCGGATCGGCAAATTCGATCTTTTCACTTTTACCGATCAGCCGGCAGGTCTGCAGCAGCAGCATGTTGGGGTTCACCGGTACGCCCGGGGCCCCACCGTGGGTTTTGCCCTCTTCGAAGAGGTCGTCGGTCACCTTGCCCGAAATGATGGTTTTAAACCGGCCGAACGCGGAAAAGATCGCGTTTGTCCTGAAAGCATGGGTGTCACGTACACGGGCAAGGGAGGCTTGCTGGTCATGGGTATAGAGGTTCTGCAGTACGATGACGATCAGTTCATTAAACCCGAAGAAACCCGCGACAAATGAATCACCGGCAAGAACCTGCGCCGTCGTATATATTGGTTTCTGAACAGTTGCACCCAAACGCATCCAGAGGTTCGAGGTAAGCGGAAGATGGACCATTCCGCAGCGTAACGGATCGGCATAGTTGTAATAGAGCGGCTTCAGTCCGGCCGATTCGATCCACAGCACCCTCTCCGGGTCGGAGGCGCTGTAACTTTTCTCCGGGTCGGCCGAAAACGAAGGGGTTGCCGAGATGCCGTTCAGCAGCGGCAGCATCCCGAAATGGTTCATGCCCGATGAGATACTGAGGAACCACCTGTCGAAGAGAAGGGTGCTGTAACCCGGATTTGATGCCGTAAGTTCTTTCAATTGTCCCGGATCGATCATCCCGACGGTGCAGGCCGTCAGGGCGCAAATTACCATGGAAACAGCAGGATTCTCCCTGAAGGAAGGGATCAGGAACGGGCCGCTGACCCTTATAAGGAAGAGTCTCCGGCCGGGCCCGGTGGAAAGTTTTTCCACGAAGAAAATATCCGCGTCTCCGGCCTCAAGATAAAAAGCACAAGGGGCATCACACTGCAGGGGAATTGTCTGATTGCTGACCAGCTGCAGGGTGCGGGAATAAAATGACGAAATAACCTGTTGCTCCATATTAGTTGAGATTAACCAGTTTGAAATAAAGTCCCTCCTGGTCCCTGATCATCTCATCGTGCGTGCCACGCTGAACGACCTTCCCCTTGTCGAGGACAATGATTTCATCGCAATCGCGGATTGTGCTCAGCCGGTGTGCAATGATAAGTGTTGTGCAGCCCCTGCGGCGTATGTTGTTGTCGATGGTCTTTTCGGTATTGGCATCCAGGGCGCTGGTGGCTTCATCCATCACGAGGATCGACGGGTTGACGACCAGTGCGCGTGCAATCTCAATCCGCTGGCGCTGTCCGCCGCTGAGGTTGCTGCCGGCATTGATGAGCAGACCTGTGTAACCGCCCGGCCGCGAGGAGATGACATCGTGAATGCATGCATCCTTGGTCGACTGGATGATATCGGGCGTGCCGATGGTGTTGTTCCACATGGTAATGTTATCGTTGACGGTTCCCTTGAAAAGGAAGATCTCTTGGTCTACTAGGGAGACGGAGTTCCGGATTACGTCCTGTGGATAGAAACTGCGCTGGCGGCCATCAAACAGGATCTCTCCCGCCCATGGATGGTGGAGCCCCGCAACCAGTTTGGCCAGGGTCGATTTCCCCGATCCGGAACCTCCAACAAGGGCGATCCGTTTTCCCGGTTCCACATGAAGCGAAAAGTTCTCGATCAGCGGTTCGCGGAAACGGTCATATCCGAAGGTGACATTCTTAAAGTCGAGGAATCCGTGCAGTTTTGAATCAGCGGGGTCGTAATGCTTCAGTTTATCGTCGGCATCATTGTAAAAAAAGATATCCTCCCTCGTCGATAAGGCATCCTGCATGGTATCGATGTTGCTTTTGGCCACCTGCAGGTCGCTGCCCATGGAGACCACCGTTTTGACGGGGCCGGTGAAGTTCGACATCAGGCTCTGGAAGGCGATAAAAATACCGATCGTCATCTCACCGTAGATAACCAGCAACCCTCCGAGGGTCAGCAGGATGATGTTGTTCAGGTTCGAAAGGAAATCGGGCAGGGCGTCGAGCAGGTTGGAGGTAAAGTTCAGTTTCTGATCATAGACCACCGCGTTGGAAAGGTTGCCCGACCAAAGGCCGTAAAAATCGTTTTCCGACCCCGTGGCCTTGATGGTCTCAATTTGCTCCAGGCCGACCCCGGCGGTGCTGAAGGTGCGCTGGTTGCGTTCAAAAAGCAGCTGGTTGAGGGTGGCGCGCTTTTCGGAAATGATGCGGAGCACAAAGAGGTTCACCAGGATCACGGTAACCCCGATCACCGTGAGAAGCACGTTGTACTGGATCATCACCACGGCGTAAAAGATCACCGTGGTCATGCTGGCCAGAGTTTCTATCAGCTGGGTCGAAAGGAGCGATGCCAGGTCGTCATTAAGCTGCACCCGTTTGAAAATTTCGCCCGGCTGACGCGCGGTAAAGAAGCGGATGGGCAATTTCAGGATATGCATCAGCAACCTCGACGACTCGACAATGGCAAGACGCAGTTCGATCTTGACCAGGATCTTTTGCTGCAGGTAGGTGAGAATGCCGTTGAAAAAGAAAAGGCCGGCAATGAGTGCCAGCATGGGCCTGAAATACCGCGGCTGGTTTAAATTGATAATGTCGTCAAAGAAGAGTTTGTTAAGCCCCGCCATGATGATGGCCGGGATGATCAGGATGACGCCGCACAACAGCACGAATGCCAGGTCATACCTGCTTGGCTTTATCCGTTCCCATACCCTGGCGGGAAATCCATCCCGCTGCCTTTCGGTTTTGAAACCGGCACCGGGTGTGAGGATCACGGCCGTGCCGTCGTAAATTTGTTCAAATTCGTTTTCGCTGAGCTTCTTTTTTCCTTCGCGGGTGTCGTTGATGAGGTAACTGTCTTTTGTAAAACCTGTTATCACGGCGTAGTAACCGCCATGAAGGCCGGCGATCAGTGGCATCTGGTGCGATTTCAGCGCCGCCGCAGGGCAGGTGATGACCTCCGAATCAAACGCATGCTGACTTGCAACATCGGTCAGCCTGCCTGCCGGTATCTTTGAATTGTCGGAAACGCCGCATTCAAGGTTCAGCGCATCCTTTGACGGGTAGCAATGGTAATATGAAAAAACCATCGTGAGCGCGACCGGCCCGGATTCATTATCACCGATCTGGAGTATGACCGGAACCCTTTTTTTCACATGCTCATCTTTCATAACAAGTTCCCTGTTGATTGGTAATGAGGATTATTCGAAAAATGATTTAAAAACGGGGATGATGTAATCAATGGGAGGCCTTTCCTTGACCAGGACGGAAGCTTTGCAGAGGGTACCTGTATTGATGGTGTAGGGAGGCCCTGTTTTATTTGACCACTGGAACCCGCTTTTCGTATTGGGATCGGTTTTAAGGGAAATTTTAACCCTGTAGGTCGGACCCTGTTGCTGGATCAGTGCCACAAGGTCGGTGTTGTTCAGTTCATCGACGATCGAGTTGGTATTGGAAACAAAATGGTTTACCTCGACGACCTGCCCGATCAGCCAACCGTAAAGATTGTGGTTGACCGTGAAAGGTTCGATCATCACCTGCATTCCTGGTGTAACTACAGCGTTCGAGTTGAACGGGATGAACAGGTCAAGCAAGTGGTTGCTCTGGTTTTCAAGATCTTCAACCACCATCATCCGCGTGCCGGCATTGACGAAATCGCCGTTTGTTACCGATTTGTCCACGACGAAACCGTTGACCGGGCTGCGGATGATGGTCTGCCGGTCATACTCATCCTGGAGGTCGGTGATCTTTTTCTTCAGGACCAGGATCTGTCCATTGTAATCCTGTTGCTTGTATTGCCGGTCATAGTTCCACGATTGCTGTTCCAGCTGGTTGGTTTTCACCTCCTGTTCGGTCTGGATTCGCTGGTTATGCGCCTTGGAGAGCTGGTTCTTCGCATCCACGTAATTCTCTCTGGTAGCAAGTCCTTTCTCCCAGAGATCTTTCTGCTGGTTCATTTTGAGTTCGAAAAAGTCGACCTGGTCCGTTAACTGTGAAAGCTCCTTGTTCAGGCGCTCCTCTTCGAGACTGTAATACCTTATTTTATTAGGATAATCCAGCACATTCCTGGTGGTTAGCAGGGAATCCTGCAATTTCAGCACATCGAACTGGGCGTTCAGCTCGACGAGCTGGTGTTTGAGCTGGGGCTGAAGCAGGTGGAGCAGGATGTCGCCCTCCTTTACCTTTTCCCCCAGCTCAAAATTAACCTCCTCCACACCCCCCGGGTAAAGAGAAATGATCCCGTGAAGTCCCTTGCCGCTGACAATTTCACCCAACCCGTCGATGCGCTGGGGAATGCTGCCAAAGATCCCCCACAACAGGGTGATGAACGTGAGCAATGCCAGTGCTGAAAGGGATATCCAGTAACGCGGACGCGTTATTTTCAACATGCGGTTCATCTCTTCAGGATTGCCCGCTGCTCCCGATGGCTGCGAATTTTCTGCCTTATCCATAGTGAAATTTGTTGCTGAGTAACAAAAAACGGAGAATGACCGGTTGTGTGGAACAACCCATAGGAAAAGAAGAAATTACTGATCCGTGAATTTCTTCATGTATTTCATTCCCTCTTCTTTGAGTTTGGGGTCGCAATTGCCATCGGCGTCGAGGTGGTGTTTTTTATGATGTTCCATCTGCGCTTCCATAAACCCCGACATTTTAAAGTTATCAAGACTGATATTCGGCATGGTGGGCATCGGGGGCATCTTCGGGGCATTGAAGCCATCCATCACAGGGCCGCCCTCGGGAGGTTCGCCTGACGCACTGTCCGTGCCTGGCAGGGAGGCTTCTGGGGTTCCGGGTGTACCGGCAAGGTCGGGCGTGCTCGCGGTTTTGGGCGTTCCGGGAGTGTTCGGAGTCTGGGGAGGGGAGGGGATGGCATACTTCTTTTTTGTTTCCATGACATTGAAATTTAATAGGTTAACATTATTTGTAGTTACTGCAATTCTAGGACAGGGTTCGCTTTAAGAGACTGTATTTTCCGGATGATGAGAAAGATTCCGTAAATGAACATCACCGTTGTCAGGGTGCTCCATACCTGGGTGATGACACTGATTTTATTGTAGCCAGCCACATCATAATGACGGATAAGAAAAATTCTCAGCATGATGTTGATGAAATCGCGGGCCGCCAGGAAAATGGTGAGAAACAGGAAATACCTGAAATAGGGCATTTCCCGGTAAAGGACACGGGTCCGTTCTTTCGGGACCCCGTGCAGGTAAGCGTAGTCGATGAAAAAATAGAGGGCCATGGGCCTTCTCGCCAGGATGGTGATGCACCAGAAGGTCACCAGCCCGATGTTAAGATAAACGTAGTTCCAGAGCACCTGGTGGGCCGTCCTTGAATCTAAATTCAGCATACAGCTGATGAGCATGCTGGCAAGAATGAACATACCGGTTACGCTGTATTGCTTTTCCTTAAAAAAGGTGTAAAGCGTGTAAAGAATACCCGGAAAGGTCGACAGGAGCATGGCAAGGTAATCGCCTAAGGACGACTGGCAGGTATTCCAGATGAACAATGGAACACCAAGGTACACGACCAAGTCAAGCAGTGTTCGCTTGTTTAGGATTTTTGACATCAGTAAAAAAAATAATCATGTTCAAAAAGAATACCACCCCGAAATGAGGTGGCAAAAAAATAAGCATCCAAATAATGAGGCAAATATAGAACAAATGTTATGGAAAACCAATAGATAAAAAAAATATCCAGGTGGTTGTAAAATAATTTACATCACCAAAATTGGGGTCAATTGCTTAACTGATGGAAGATGAGTGTGTTGCGAAAGGTCAAGCAATTTCCAAGTGACTGATAATTAAGGTATTAAAGGTCGTAATTGCAGATTTGTATGGGAATGCATGCTTCCGTTTCAGGCACCTGCTTCTTCATGCAGTTCAGGATAATGTTTGAGACCTGCAGCGGTTGTTCGGTCTGCACAAAATGCCTGGTTTTCTGCAGTGTGTAACAAAACCCGGTATTGAAGCGTCGTTTTGCCAGAGATGCGTTTGTCCTGAAAATGCGGTTGGTTTTGTTCCCTGCAATGCAGACCGCCATTTCATGCATGTCGGCGTCCTGCCCCTTCCGGTCGCTGTGCCGGTGCTTCCTGAACAATATTCACAGATAAAGGTTTGAAACCACCGGTTCTGCCAGGATCATCGTAAAAGCATCAAAATCCAGGTCGGCCGGGTTTCCCGAATCCCCGTATCCCGACAGGTCAGGGCATATCACCCCTGCCTCATTCACCAGGTGCCGCAGGTTGATTTTCCTGAACGTCAGGGATGAGCCGTTCCATTCGTCTGCATAAAGGAGACATTCACCCGATCGTTAGTTATTCCTGACACAACGAATGCTGTACCCATACTCCCTGGCCATGTGGTCGAAGTTGCCATCGGCATGATCGAAAGTGAAATTCAGGTAATCTGCGTAATCTGTTCCATTCTTATTGGAAGTCCACCAGTGCGTCGCGCTTGGGACCTCGAAGAAGTTGCCGCTCCAGAAACGGTAACCTCCCGGGAGCGCCGTAAACCCGAATAGGTCGGTGTTGCTCACTCCGGGTTGCCAGCCGTGAACGGACTTGAGGTTCTTTCCATCGTCAAAGCCAATCCAGAAGGGTTGATCCCAGATACCAGCGCCAATACCGTAATTACTGTCAACAGCGCCTTCCAGAACTTTCCAGTCTTCGCCCGAAGGAATATGCCAGCCTGCCGGACATATCCCCCGGGCGCCGGTTATGGTTGAATATTGCATGGCCTCATCCCATTGATAGAGGCCCCCGTATTTTGTACAACTGTCCCCGGAATCTTTATAGCAATACTTCTCAATGACCCCGTTGTCGGCCATTGCCTGCGTCCCGGGAATCATGGTTCCCGTATTAAGGTTCTCCTTTAACCAGCACTGGCTGAATATCTGGATGGTGTGATATATTTGTCCCCCCTACGTAACAGTGGCTGCTCCGGGGCATGGGATGTTTGTTGCAAACTGGAATATGGCCGCTTTGTTGGTGGCAGGATTATCGAGAATTCCTGATTGTCGTGAATTAGAGTAGCCGATGTATAGCAACGCATCGCCGGGGCTAAAGGGGATGTTTTGAAACGGGGATGAAACATGCATCGGGGAACCGGGATCCTCTTTCCCCAGATAGTCGAGCGAAACTGCTTGTAAGGTCTGCAACGGCAGACCCAGAATTTTAATACTGCTGACCCTGTCATTCCATTTGGCCGTAAATAAATAAAAACTTTCCCCGGAGGAGGAAAACCTGAAAGAATGAAGCCCTTTTTCAAGCATATAATTTGCCTCTGCAACCTGCCGGCCCTGCACATCCCTTACATAAAACTTCACCTGACCTTTCCCGGGGATATATGTTTTTATAAGGGCCTGGTCCTGCATTGGGTTTGGAATGTTCTGAAAGACACGCACATCCGCCATGTCATATCTTTCACCAGGTATCCCCATGTTGTAATTCAGCGTGAGCACGGTATCGGGCCAGTGCAACACCGCTATTCCTGACTGGGTGCGGTTCATGACCCTGATGCTGTCGAGCCGCGTGTAGGCCGCGCCGTTTATGGCGGAGAAGGTCAGGTTAAGCGAAGAGTTCTGGCCGAAGGCACCTGTCGCAAAGACAATCGACAGAAGCACAAAAATTATTCTTGTATTCATACAATAGGAATTTTAGGTATTCAGAACTTTTATTTTTATCCAATTAACTGCTAGGTTAAAATGGCAACGCGCAGACCGTCTTAACTGTCAGGTATATGTCGTGAATATTGTATCAAATATAGAGAAAGACAAAGATAAATGCAACATTATTGTGAAAAAGTTAACGATTTTTCGAAGCAATGATTGTATTTCTATACGATACCTTCCGCCGACGTTAATATTTTTCCCGGATTTCATCAGGAAAACGGGGGCCTTTTTCTCGCACCGGCTATGGAACAAGCCGTCACCTCCCCGCGAAGAATATTTTGATACCTTTGAAATAAAAACAAATGAATTTTAACCAACCCCGAATCACAACCCATGTCATCCGATAAAAGTTTTGTTGAATTCATCTGCGACCAGGTTCAAAGTGCCGGCCTGGTCAAATGCCGGCTGATGTTCGGCGATTACGCCCTTTACTGCGACGGCAAGGTGGTTGCACTGATCAGCGATAACAGGCTTTTAATCAAGCCGACCGCGGCAGGCAGGACCTATATCGGGGAGGTGACGGAGGCCCCACCCTACCCGGGTGCAAAAGACTGGTTTCTCATCGGCGAGGCGATCGAAGACCGCGAATGGATCAGCCGCCTGGTAAGGATCACCTGCGACGGCCTTCCCGAACCGAAACCGAAAAAGAGAAAATCCTGAGGAATTTTCAGATTGCGAAATGCGCCCTGATGCCAAAGACATAAGCCGGTCCCCGGTCCAGGTTATAGGCCGGATGAAGGATGAACTGGAAATCGGGAGTCAGCCAAAGTCCCTTCGCAAAGAACCTGAACGAGTAATAAACCTCGGTGATAAACTCGGGAGCATAATTCAGTGCGCCATCGCCGATGATGAAGCCACTGCCGCCGGCCTTCAGAAAATCCCGGTGGAAGGCTGACAGACCGTTCACCAGGAAGGCCAGGCCGAGATGATCATCCGGCATCCACCACAGTTTCCCCCCCAGGGAAAAGCCCATGCTGAAGGCCCTGTCTATTTCGGTAAAGGTGAAGGTTTCATTATGGCCGTCATTCCAGCTTCCCCGGAGGAAAATCCCCACATCCCGGCTGATGGCATGTTCCACGTTGACGCCAAAACCATATTTCGTATGCCCGTATCCCCTTGAGAATGCAAGGAGCGGAACTGTATCACGGGCTTGCCCCCAGGTCATTGCATCCCGGTAGCTTCCCATCTGTGCCTGCGAAAGATAGCCCATGACCCTGACAACACCCGGCTGGCTGCCGATGGTGTAATTTTTCTGAAACTCCAGCGCCACAGAGTTTGATCTCCACAGGTTAAAATCCATTTTCGACCCGTTCGGTATAACCGGCATCATCACGATGCCGAATTTCAGGGCCCAGCCCCTTTTTACCAGTTCCGAAACCAGCCCGTAGGTATAGCCTCTCGTATTGGCGGGATAATCCCATGCACCATTGCCCATGAGCGCCCAGTTATAGAATTGGGTTCTCGGGTCGTGACTGTAGGAGTTGTTATCAAAAAAATCCATGATGCTGAACTTCCCGATATTGATCGAAACATAGGAATCAGGCTCCAATCCTGCAACATGGTTAACCTCATCCGCCTTGCGCGACCGGTCGCCCCGCAAGGGGATCAACTGGCGGAAATAGAAGCGGGCAATATAAACGTGCGGTGCCACATCCGAAACACGGTAAACCTCCCCGTTGGGAAACCCGGCCACCCCGGTTGTTTTTGAGAAGCCGGAACCGCCCGACAACTCGGGATTAAAATACACCTGTGCACCCTGCCATAGCCTTGCGCCGAAAAATAACGTCGAGGTTATGGAAACAGTTGATTCAGCGCTATTATCCAGGCTGTTTACGCCTGAATACCGGGCAGTGAAGGCCGGGTGATACTGCGCGGTTACCGTGCTCTGAAAATGGAAATTCCAGAACGGCTCCTTCCTGCTACTGTCGGGAGTTGATTGTGCCTCACACAGAACAGGGGGGACAACCAGGGACATTGTCAGTATAAGCAAAGAAAGAAAGAAGCCGGAGATTATTTTAAGAAAGTTCATTTATTTGATTGCTTGTGCAAAATTACGAAAAACAGGGAACAGGCAGCGGGCCGGCTGACCCTGTTTTTACCATTTTTACTCCCTGCCATTTTACCATTTCCTGTTTCCTGTAAGGGTCGTAGAGTTCAATTATGAAACCAATTATGGTTACCTTTGGTCCGCAGCCCAAAGACTCCGCCATGCTCATCGTCAGGATTTCTCCTCACGTCATCTGTGCCAGTTTCCTACGTGTTCATGCCTGACCATGATGAAACACCTCTGTAAGCTGCTGCTCCTGGTCACTGCCCTTCCTGTTTTCGCAAAACCCGACACAACCAGGGTTGCGGCAGGTTCCGCGTCGCCGAAATTTGCACTGCAGGCGATGTACCAGAACGGGTATGTTTTTGCCTCCAACCCTTTCCTGAAGGGGGTGAATGCCGAATCGGTCAGGATAAACTCCTTCCAGGCCTTTTCCCTGAAACTTTCGCTGCAGACGACAGGCAAAAAGAGCTGGGAGCAATCCTACAACTACCCGCAGTACGGGCTGGGGCTCTACGTGGCTGATTTTTTCAAACACAGGGAAATAGGAGTGCCATTCGGGCTCTACGGGTTTTTCAATGCTCCCTTTAAACGCTGGAACAGGCTTGTTTTCAACTATGAACTCGGGTTTGGCGCTACCTTTAACTGGAAATCATTCAACCCGGTCACAAACCAGTATAATGTATCCATAGGCGCCGGGGAGGCCTTCCTGATCGATGCCGGATTGAACCTTCAGTACCGGCTTTTTAAAAGGGTTGAAGTGCAGTTCGGGTTCAGCCTTACTCATTTTTCGAACGGTGCGCTGAAAGAACCGAATTTCGGGTTCAATACCATCGCCCCGAAGCTGAGTATCAAATATAACTTTTACGACCTGCCTGACTTTATCAGCCATCCGATTCCAAAATATTCACCTTCCGGTGAATGGCTGTTCGCCCTTTACGGGGGGGCTAAAAATGTGATTTTTGATTCACTTAATGCCGCATTACTGGAAAAATACGAGGGGGTGTACTACCCGGTCTTCGGGTTCTCCGTCACCTTCAACCGGCAATTGAACTATAAATCAAAAATTGGGGTCGGCATCACCCTCACCTACGATGGGGCGGTAAACGCGCAGGCAGCCGTGGATGCAGGCGAAGTGGAGACGGCCGGAGGGAAATTCGGCGACAAGATCCTGGTGAGCATCTATCCCTCCTATGAACTGGTCATCCATAAGGTTTCAGTGATCCTGCAGCCGGCATTTTACCTGTACCGGAAAAAACTGCTGAACCAGTCCCCGGTATTTCACCAGCGGGTTGGGCTGAAGTACCATGTTACCGATCATATTTTTTTAGGGATCACACTGGTGGCCTATAAATTCCACATCTCCGATTTTATAGAATGGAACATCGGCTATCGTTTGAATTGGAGTTCGAAATGATGAATGAGCCACCTTCTCAACTGTCCCTGTAATGCGGTTACCTGATCTTACCGCCGATCCGTCATCAAGAATGTTAATTATATGTTAATCCTGAGTGGCTTGAAAAATATTCCGGCCGGGATTATGTTATCATATGACAGGTTACAGAATTTCTTAACAACATCTAAATAGGTATCGGTTATGAAAAATATCCATTCAAAACCAAAAATTTCAGCAGGATCTACCACCGGCATGTATGCTGTGATCCTCGACGGGGGCAGGACGATCATTTACACTTCTGACAAAAGCAAGGAAAACGAGATCAGGGAAAAATATGCCCTGAAAAAGTAATTTCGCTTGCAGCCATGCCTGCCCTTTCCGTCCATACCATTAAAAAGCCGCTCCTGAAGCGGTTTTTTTTATAAGGTGACAAATCCTTCCCGGGTCTGTGATCGGATAGATATTCAGGAAAATATGCATCCCTGAACTATGCCATCAAACCGATGTTATAAACATCCGATTTTAAACGGATTCACGGTTTTATATATGGTCAAAAAACATTAATCAGTAAGCGATACAGAAGAAATGAATGTCAAAAATCATGTTTTAAATATTGCATATATTCGGTGGTGGCATTTGTCTGATAACGTACCGTTATCGTGATCGTTTTTTATGATCATGTATCCAGATTCTGTCACCGTACATGGTTTATCCGCTTGAAGGCTCCCGGCAGGAAGCAACCCCCTGCCATCCGTAAATGAATATGTGACCGGTCACTTGCATATGATGAATAATGACCGGCCACGGGTGGCGGCCAAGACGCGAACGTATATTTTATGCACGGGAAAATTGTTTTAATTAAAATATTGTATTATATTTGTTATGCACAAACAAAAACAATTTACCATGAAAAAATCATATCCATTGATCTTCCTGCTGTTGTTTTATGTAACGGCTAACGCACAATATGTGCAAAAGATCACGAGCATCAATTACTACGGTTATAACGGTCTTAATCCGAGCAACCTCACGGTGTTCAACGGGAAGCTCTTTTTCTTCGGAACCGACGACCTGCATTATGTTGACAAGCTGATGTACACCCCCGATGGTTCTGCGGCAGGTGTTACCGTTGTGAAGCAGATTGATACCATCAAGCAGTGGCCCTCGCTGAAGCATTTAACCATTCTGGGCAATTCTCTGATTTTTAACAATGCCACACAACTTTGGAAAAGTGACGGGACTGCAACGGGAACTGTCCCCATTGCCACCCTGGCGGTCGGTTCCCCGAATTTCGTGGTATTGAACAACCGGATCTTTTTTGCCGGAGATGCAACGCAAGCCAACCCGATGCGGGACCAGTTGTGGGCCACCGACGGAACCGCGGCGGGCACCATGCTGGTAAAAACCATCAACCCGGGAGGGCCCTCCGGCATTTCCCATTTGTTTGTTTCCGGCGGCAGGATTTATTTCAGCGCTAACGACGGGGTGAACATGAACCAGTTCTGGGTCTCCGACGGTACGGCAGCGGGAACGGCCATGGTGAAAAAGCTGAACCCTTCGGGAGAAACATATCCAAATTATTTTACTGAACTAAATGGTAAGGTCTTTTTTGCAGCCGAGGACGGGGTGAACGGGACACAACTCTGGAAGAGCGACGGCACTGCCGCCGGGACGCAGGAAATTACCACCATCAACGGCGCGGGGGGCGCCGGGCTGCAACCGAGCACCTTTACGGTATTCAATTCGAAACTCTACTTTATGGGCATTGACCGGGGGGCCTTCTACCAGTTGTGGTCGACCGACGGCACCACCGCGGGTACTACCCTGGTGAAGGCGGATCACACGCCAAGGGTCTATTCAGGATTTTTGCCGACCTCCATGGCCGTTCACAAGGACAAACTCTATCTTTCAGGCTACGACTCGCTGACGGGGACCAACCAGTTGTGGGCCACCGACGGCACCACGGCGGGCACCGTCAAAATTACCGGCTTCGCCCATGGCCTCAATCCGGCCAACATGTATTCCTTTAAAAACAAGCTGATCATGACCGGGAACGATACCATTTCCAACGAAACCCAGCTTTTTGCCACCGATGGCACAACTGCCGGTACCGTATGCCCCACCCCGCCGGATACCTGGGGACAGTACCCTTTTTATCCCTGGGAAGCGTGGGTGCCGTTTAACGACGCACTCTATTTTAAGGCGGCCTATTCCTATTTCGCCGACTACCAGCTTTGCCGGTATACCGAGAATCCTTCGGGTATTGAACAGCCTGCTGAAACAGGCATCACCGTTTATCCCAACCCTTCGGACGGGGTGTTCAATGTCGTTCTGCCATTGCCGGTTGCCGGTTCCGTGATAGAAGTTTACGACAGTAAGGGAATCAGGATATCCGGGCAACGGGCTGAAAAGGGCAACAATGCCATCAATCTTGCCGGTTATCCGGGCGGGTTGTACCTGGTAAAAGTTGTCGGCGCCCTCAAGGTGGTTGCTACGCAAAAAATCATGAAGAAATAGCCGGGAAGGGTAAGGCTGGTTATTGTTTTACCAATTCAACCCGGCGGTTGAGCGCCCGGCCCTCTTCCTTGTCGTTGCTGGCTACCGGTGCTGTTGGTCCGTCACCGCAGGCCTTCAGACGTGCGGGGGCGATGCCGTATGTGGTGACAAGAGCATTCACAACAGAGAGGGCCCTCTCCTGCGAAAGTTTCAGGTTCGATTCAAGGGTGCCCACGTTATCGGTATGCCCGACAACATAAAGCTTCAGGCCGGTGTTCCCCTTCAGCAGTCTTGAAATTTCCGCAAGGGCAGCCTGCGATTCGGGTTTGATCTCCGATTTCCCTGTATCAAAATGGATGCCATAAAGGGTGGCCCTGCCCGTTTCGCTGATACTCTTGTCCATGGTGCCGGCATCGGCCACCACATCCTGGTTCATCCGTTGCTTTTCGATCAGGTGGATGGAATAGGAACCGTTGCCGTTGGCCGTGATGTATGCCCAGGTTTCCATGTTGTTCTTAACCACCTTGATCACCGCATCTTCGCCCGGATCGTGGAACTCGTAAACAAGCTGCCCGCCGACCGATTTGGCTGCGTTGATATAATTTCTCCCGATCTGCAGCGGGCTTGGCGCCTGCATATTGCCGCCGAGATCGTAGATGATGAACAGGGAGTGTCCCTCCACAACCTGTGTCTTGTCGGGGCCGGTTTTAAATTCGTACTGGTCGAACTGGAGGTCGTCGTATCGGTAGATGTTGTAACCGGGCATCCGGGTGAACAGCGAGGGGTCTTTGCTTCCCTCCACATCATTCTGGGCAAAAACGCTTTTACCGCCAGGGAACAGGAGGGAGGACAGGAGCATTAATGAAATCAGGCTGGTTTTTTTCAGGATGTTTTTCATGAGGTGGTTCTCCGTGGATTAACGGGAAATGATCCCGGCAAGGAAAACAGGTTAAAGGTAAAGGAATATCGGGACCCGGCCAAAAGGAGCGATGAAAATTGTGAACAGGATTATTCCATGTGGTTCATACCTGCATCTGAAACCCGGCAGCAGTTACCGGGAAACAACCAGTTTTTTGGTAAATGTCTGCCTGCCGGTGATAACCCTGACCAGGTAGGTCCCGGGCGGGTAGCTTGCTATATCCAGGCGGTACGATGGGGAGGTAAGCCGGCACGAAAAGATCTCCCGGCCATGCATGTCGCTGACCTGCAGTTCTGCCTTTGTGTTTCCAGCAACCGGGAAACTGACAACGACCCATTCACCTGCCGGGTTGGGATAGATCAGCAGCCTGTTTTCCCGGTCGCCGGTAATCTCATTCACGCCCAGAGATCCACCGTTGGTCGTTTTAACAATATTGCCGTCCCAACCTGCCGCCCAGGCTACCTGCGCATCTAAAAACTGCATGGTATACCAGGAAACCGTGGTCCCCGTTTCCTGCATGTTCCAGGTGGTGCCCCCGTCATCGGTATGGAGGATGAAGCTTTCTGTTCCGCCACCCGCGGCCCATCCGTGCTGCATATCGCTGAAGTGCAGTGAATTGATCTGAGTTGAACCGATATTTCCCGGCAGGTTTGAAGGAAAGGTTAAGGGGGTCCAGGTAGTTCCCCCGTCGGTCGTTTTCAGCAGAGAGAACTTGTTTGGCGCACTGTTAAAATTAAAGGCCGCGAGGTAGCCGTTCTGAGGATCGACAAAGGAGAGGGCGGTAAAGGCGGCGGTGAACTGGGTATTGTCGGTCTTCACCACGGTCCATGACTGGCCCCCGTTGGTGGTCCTGGCGAGTGCAGTGTTGCCGGTACTGCTCAGGATGGCATAACCGGTGGCGGCATTCACCATCTGCACCTTTTTTGCCTGCATGTAAACGGCAGAGGTGGCCACCGACGAGGAATCCCAGGTTACCCCGCCGTTCGAGGTATGATAGATCTTCCGGTTATTGGTGCCCGCGATCCCGTGCAGGGAGTCGGCGAAGCTGACCGATACGAAGGGGTAAATACCGGTATTGAGCTGGAACTGGAAATGAACTCCGCCGTCGGTGGTTCTTAAAATCTGTCCAAAGCCTCCCGCAGGCCATTTGCCGACCACCCAGCCTCTTAAGGGATCGCTGAAATAAATGGCGGCTGCAGTGAAGCTGGCGGGGTAAGGCGTTTGATCATTCCAGGAGACACCGTCGTCGGAAGTATGCATCAGGTAAGCGGCATCATCGAGCACCCACCCGTTGTGCTGGTCGGGGAAACTCAGGTCACGGATATGATAGCCGTGGGTTGCCGTATGATACAGGGGGGACCAGGCATCGCCGCTGTTCACCGTTTTCAGAATGGCCCCGTTGGTGCCGCATGCGATACCGGTACCTGAGGACCTCACCTGGATGTCGAGAATGCCTTCGTGCGGGGAGGTGTATTTAGCGGTCCAGGTTGTCCCGCCGTCGGTCGTCCGGTATATTATCCCGGAACTGCTGATGGCGCAACCATTCTGGTTGTCTGTAAAGATAATTTTGGTGAAATCGTCATTGAAATTCTGGACAAGGATTCCCCAGGTCGCACCGCCGTTGGAGGTGTGCAATACGAGTCCATGGTCACTGTTGCTGTAACCGGCGGCCCACCCATGCTGGCTGTCGGTAAAAAAGATGGTGTTCAGGTCGAGGGTCGTTCCAGAGACCTGGGAGGTCCAGGCGACTCCTCCATTGGCGGAGTGCAGGATTTGCCCGCCGCCGCCGCATATCCAGCCTTCACCGGCGTTTACGAAACTCATCCCGTAGTGATATTGGGAAGCATCAATTTTTATCCTGTTCCATGTGGTGCCGCCGTTGGTGGTATAAAACAGCGAATCCTGCTCCAGCAGGACAAATCCATGGGTGGCATCGGGAAACTGGATGGCATAGAAATACTTGGAAGATGCAACCGCCTGCTGCGACCATGTATTCCCGCCATCGGCGGTGGCACTTATCCCTCCCCAGGTATTCACCACCCAGCCGTGCTGCGCGTCGGTAAAACAGAGTCCCCACCAGTCCTGTCCCGGCTTCGCCGACTGTTTCGTCCAGGTTGTACCCCCGTCGGTGGTTTTTAAAATGAGATCGCCGCTGCATGCCATCCATCCCGTGTTTGCATTGATGAACGAAACCGCATTGAGGGACTGGTTGGTGGGGGAGGGAGTAATGATGTTCCAGCCCGGCTGCGCAAAAGTGCCACCGGAGATCACAAGCACCGATATGAACATGAAAAGCGCCCTGGTTGTCCTGAAAGAAATTTTCATAGGATGTTTTATTTGAATGAATTCGAAAAGAAGGTTTTATTTACTGTTTTACTATTTTCCGGCTCTCCCCGTCAGCAAGCACAAGGTAAATCCCTGCCGGCAGACCTGAAATATCAATACTTTCATGGGTATTTGCGATGGTTTCACGGAGTACCGTTTCGCCGGAATCATTAACGATCTGGAGGAGCATCGGCTGCCGGTTCCCGCCCTGACGATCGATATAAAGGATATCGCGGACAGGGTTGGGATAAAGGTTTATGCCCTGCCGGACTTGTTTTTCATTAACGGCAAACGGCGAACCCGGGATACAGCTGGCCAGGTCGGAAAAGGTCTGCTGGGGCATTGCGATAGGTGTTCCGGCCGAAGCAGTGTTCCCATAGATCACCACGGGAATAAGCGTGTAGGGATGAACAAGGTTGGCACTCCCCAACCCGATATAGATGGTCCCGTTCAGCAGGAAACAACCGTAGGCATTGAGGGTATTGAGTGCGAACGGGTACTGTTTGATCATCTGCCCCGAGGGCGACATCACGTTCAGCGTATCGGTAATCAGGGAGTAATGTACCCCGGTAAAAAACCACACATTGCCCGATTCGTCTACCGCCAGGTCGGCTACGGTAATGGCCCTGCCGGTATCGGCTATGGTGTAAACATAGGCATATGAAGAACCATTGTACCGTGTGATCCCCGTTTGCCGGAAGGTCGAAGAGTCGTTCGCGGTAAAAAAGAGGTAGTTGCCATACCCGCCGGCATTGACGATCCACGATTTAGGGGTGACGGCAGATGTCTTCCAGCCGGTTCCCGTATAATAGGCCGTTTTCGTTGGGGTTGTGTTCGAATAGAAAGTTGGGGAGAAGGCCTCGCCATCGAGGTTGTTGCAATAGGCAAGCCCATTGCCTGGTATCGCAGTTACATTGCCGTTGCTGGTGACGGTATTCCCGTTTAGGGTAAAGCTTGTGATCTGTCCGCCTGCAACTCCCCAAAAAGAGTTCGGAGAGCAGGGAACCCCTGCAAGGCCTGCAAAGGCTCCGTCGTTTTGCACGGGTAACGGCTGCGAAACCGGGTTTTCCATCTTTTCAAAACCATTTGTCGCCGGGTTGAACTGGCTGAAGGCTGAAACTCCGGCCAGGAGGCATAGGAGAAGCAGGTTGAAACGTTTCATAGGTCGGGTTCTGGATATTATTAAAATAATTGGTTTCGTCAATGATCCTTTACACATCTTACCGATAATCCGGAGGCCTTAAAATTGGCGCCTCTTGAGGCTCCTTTCGTCATAAAGGAAAGCACCATTTCGTAACCCTCGTCTTTCTGGACACCGGTCAGGGAGGTTGAAGCCCACCATGCGCCAAAATCCCTGATATCTTCGAAGATCCCCTGGTACAGGATGCCCCCGGGCCGGCCGGTCCAGTTGCTTGAGTTTGTTGCTCCCACATTGGTCCGAGGATCGCCTGCCGATCCCCAGTGATCATTACCCGCCTCTTTCAATTTTCCGCCGGCAATACTGTCACCGAGGACATAATAGTAATCTCCTCCCAGCGAACTGACAAGGGCTCCCCAGTCGTCGTCGGAAGGAACATGAAACCCCTGGGGTGCGATATTTCGCTTGTCACTCGCCGCATACCAGTTGTATAAAAGCCCGTAATCGGCTATATAACCGGAGTTATTTTCATAGGCCCAGAAAGTCCCTGTGGTGTCGGCGACCTGCGGGTGTTTGATCCCCGAACCATCCTGAACAGGATCACCGTTGCGGTAATGTTTCACCCGGAGGTTTTCAACCATCCAGACCTGGGATCCAACAGTAACAAGGTGGTAAACATTACCGTCGTTATCTCTTACAGTCGGGCGGGTATCAGGACTGCTGCCGGTTGATTTTTTGCATCCGGGAGAAATCAACATGGCAAACAGTATGATAATTCCTAATGTTTTTCCGTTCGCATTCATAGCTTGTTAATTATTTAACAAGTTAAAAATCAAATCGTTCCAAATACAAATATATCCGGAAAACGGAAAAATAATTAAATTTTAACAAAAATTAACAAAAACCTTACAGCACGGATTTACTGCCGGTGTTAAGCCGGGCAACAGGAGCCGGTGAGAAATGGGATTCCCGGCCGGGGGATCATTTCCCGGCCTTCAGGGCCCGGGCACGCATCGCAGCTGCTTTTTCGCGCTCTCCCAGGTTCTGGTATACCACAGCAAGGTTTCCTTCGAGTTGTGGGTCTCCCGGTTTAATGGTTTCGGCCAGTTCAAAATGATGGCCGGCATCGTTCCATTTTCCAAGGTACCCAAAGGCCGTTCCCAGCAGGTTCTGGGCATCAAAGTCGCCGGGGTTGAGCATTGCAGCCTTTTCAAGGTACGGCAGTGCATGCAGGGCATCGTTTTTGCCGCTGAGGTAAAGCGATCCCAGGTTTAGGTTGACATCAAACCGCCCGGGGTTTACCTGCAGCAGGTCGGTGTACAGGCGTATCTTATGGTCGGTGTTGTCGTATTTTCCCATCAGGGAGTTGAAAAAAGTGTAGATCTGGGGGTTGTCCGGCAGGTAACCGAGGATCCTTTTGTAGACGATCAGGATGGTATCATAATTTTTATCGTACTCATAATGTGCCGCGGCCAGGTTGATGAGCGCGATGATCTGTTTCGGGTATATGCTGACGGCCTTTCGCTGGTAAGCAATCGACAGCCTGAGCATGCTGTCCTTTACGGCTTTGTCTTTAATGGTCCCGGCCTTCTGCATGATATATTCACCGGCCACCTCATTGCCCTTGGCGCTGTTTGCCGACACCTTCACATCGGTGGTGAATAGGGTGTAACTGTCGTACCAATCGGCATTCCGGCCGATGGTTTTGCAGGCATAGAGCAGCAACACCACGATCATCGGTGCGGCGATCAGCAGTTTCCTGGTTCCGGGGCTCGCAGGTATCCGGTTTGCAAGAGTGATGAGCCCCGCCGCGAGTAAAATACAGAAGGCGAGGGAGGGAAAGAAGAGGAACCGCTCGTTCATGAAGGCGCCGATGGGAAAGACGATGTTGGATGCCACTGAAAGGGTTACCAGGAAAAAGATAAAACAATAGGACACCAGCCCCTTTTGGCGGATTTTTACCAGGATGAATACGATCATGGCCATGTAAAGGACCAATGGAAGGATCGCCCGCCAGTCGCCGGGGTTGATGATGGGGATGTGGTATGGATAGTAGTCGGAAGTAAGGGGATGCGGGAAGATGAGCAGTTTGATATAGAGCCCGAGGGTATAGAGGATGGTTGCATATTTCTGTGGCCCGGTCATCTCCACGAAGGGGTTGTTCATCAGGTCGTTTGCCAGCGGGGTGGTAAAATGGCCGACCACGGCCTGGCGGATCAAAAGGAAAAGGATGGTTGCAATGACAGGAGGGGCCAGTGCAACCAGGTTGTCGCGGGTTTTGGTGCGGGTGAAAAACCAGAGGGTGACCGGCTGAATCACCAGGAACGTGGCGGCGTTTTCTTTCGAAAGCAGGGCCAGGAAAAAGGAAGCGCCACCAGAAAGAAGCTGGCTGACCTTTCGTTCCTCGGTGAATTTCAGGGCGAACCAAAGGCTGACAAGGCAGAAAAGGAAAGCCAGGATTTCATCCCTGCTTTTAATGTTTGCCACCACTTCGGTGTGCACGGGGTGTGCGGCAAAAAGCAGGCAGACCAGGAGGGGGGCTGCGTAAAACCAAGGGTTTTTCTCCTGCCGGAAACCCACTGAAACAGCCAGTTTCCGGGTGAGCGCCAGCAGCATGAGGCAGACCAGGGAGAACAAAAGCACATTCACCAGGTGGCTGATCATCGGGTTCTGCCCGAAAAACTGGTGTTCTACGGCAAAGGAGACCAGTGCGAGCGGACGGTAACGTCCTCCGGAGACCATGTTCTGGTCCTTGCCGAAATAACCCGTGAAAAGGTCGGTGGTAAGTATGTCCCCGATGCCGTGAAATCCCTGCTTTGTAAACTGGTTTCCCGTGATCACCATGAGGTCGTCGTAGGCATATTTCAGGCTCAGGGTATTTCCATAGAAAATAAAACAGGCGATGATGATGGTAACGGCGGCATAATATACTGCCGGGTCTTTCTTCACTGGGTTTTTTAGGGGACGGACCTCTTTTTTAACCGAAAGCGGTTTTTGTTTCGGTTTATTTCCAGGTTGATTTTTTTTCATGGAATCAATGGTATATCATTTTTCTGAAGGATACTAGGCCTGTCCATCAGCCCTGTCATTTCAGCGAATTTAAATACTCTTGCGTGACCGGTATTCCCAGCTCTCTGGCCTTAATCGCATCTTGTAGGGCTTCGGTTTTGTTACCGGTTAGCTTATAGGCCTGCGATCGCATCCAACGGTAATTGGGAAAGCCGGGTTTGAGGGCCACGGCCCTGTTCAGCCAACCGATGCTTTCCTGCATCTGTCCCCTGTTGTAATAGATCATGGCAATGCTGAACATGACGCGCTCGTCATCGGGTTTCGACTGAAGATAATGTTTAAAGTCGGCGAGCGATTCATCGGGCCGGCCGATTGCTCCATAAACCACGGCCCTGTTGGCATAGGCGGTATACTGGGTGCTGTCCATTTCAAGCGCTTTGGAGAGGTGCAGCAGCGCCGAGTCGAACCGGTTGCGGCGCACATAGATCGCCCCGAGGTTGGCCATGGTCAGCGCGTTGTCACGGCGTATGCCCAGCGCCCTGATATAATCGGCATAGGCCGAGTCATCCTGCCCGCGGGCAAAGTAGATATTGCCCCTGAACTGAAGGATCTCCACATCGCCGGGATCAAGCGCAAGGTCCCGGGAAAAATCCTTCAGGGCCTTTTCCTGCTCGTTGATTTCCTTGTAATAGAGCCCCCTGCAGGCATAGGGACGGGAATCTTTGCCTGGATATTTCGCGATGACATCCGTCCAGAGGGTTTCCCCGTTTTTCCACACTCCTGCACGCCGGTAGGTAAGGATCATGAAAACAAACAGGACAGACGCCAGGACGGCAGTTGCCACGGCCCTGCTGCCGCGGTGTTTCTCAAGGTACTGCTGGACTCCCCAGCCGGCGATGAAGACAAGTCCGACATATGGGACCTTGGTATAACGGTCGGCCATGAAACCCTGCCCGGCACCAAAGATCTGTAGCAGGAAAAAAACACTCAGGGTGAAGAACAGAAAACCGAAAGCGACAGCCCGCCCGTTTTTCAGGCTCTTCCAGCTGAAAAAGGCCAGGACGGCGATCAGCAGGGGACTCAGGTAGTATAACAGGGGCAATGTTTCACCTGTTTTGACCGGGTAAGGGTAGAGCGCACTGAGTCCCACCGGTACAATGAACTTCAACAGGTAGTCATTGAAGGCATATGCGCCGAAGAAAAGCCTTTCAGGCAGGGTGAACATTTCATTGATCTTCAGCGCCCCGATGTTCTTCAGGATAAAGATCCCGGCGATTCCGAATGCCAGGGAAAGGACCAGGAAGGGGACCTTCTCCGCCACCAGCTTCGGTTTAAGCGGCCGGTTCATGTAAAAATCGATGACAAAAAGCACGAGGGGGAGCGAAACGGCCTGGATCTTCGAAAACAGGGACAGCAGGAAAAGAACCCAGCTTATGGCCAGCCTTGCATAGGAGCGGTCAGCCTTTGTAACGTAGTCAAGGTAAGCGATGAGGGAGGCGAGGTAAAAAAAAGTATACAGCAGGTCTTTGCGTTCGGTCACCCATGCCACTGATTCGACCCCCATGGGATGGATTCCGAACAGCAACGCTCCGGCTGCTGCAAAAACAGGCTTCAGATTCAGCCTGCGCAGGATCGCAAAAACAAACAAGGTACAGAAAAGGTGGATCAGCAGGTTCGTAAAATGAAAGGCGGTGGATGAAAACCCGAACAATTTGTATTCAAGGGCATAGGATAGCAGGGGCAGCGGAACATAAGTACCGCCGATCTGGGTGGAGAACATCTGCCGGATGGAATGAATGCTGATCGACCGGATCATCTGGTTGCCGGTGATATAGGCACTGTCGTCCCAGGTGGATAAAAACTCGTTTCCCAGCACAGGGAGGAATACGATGAAGGTGATGGCAAGGATGATGATGGCAAGGAAAATGGGTTTGCCGGTGAAGGGCTCCTGGCCGGCGGGTTTGCTGTTTTTTATAGTTCCCCCGGGAAACTGTTTTTTTTGAGGTCCTGTAACCGGGTTTTTGGTCCGCTTATCCATAAAGGTTCTAATTTGGCGGCTAAGGTATGAGAATTCCTATTCCGAATAAATGGATATTCATCGTTGAAAAATTATCGCCGCTCACCGGGGGATAAAAATTGTTAGGGTGACCGGCACCTGCAGGGGAAAAAACCGCTGAATTGCAGGGCGTTTGAAGGATGCGTCGTGTAAAAACCAGGAATAAGGAATCGCTGTGAATCAAGGCCTGCTGCAGATCAGCATTAATGACCCACATTGCATGGTGCTTATTTGTTATGTTCATTTTAATTTTGTATCTTTGTGCGTTCAAAAATCGATACTGCGATGAAATCAATCAAATTTACCGACGAAGAATTGGAGCACCTGAAGAGCTACTATGAGATGGAATTGGCCGAAGCGGAAAAAGATGTCGCCAGAATCAAGGACATTATGTCAAAATTTGGAGAGCGGAAGCCATTCATAACAGAATCACCGGTAGAAATCGCACCGGCCAAACGGGGGCCCGGACTTGAAGAAAAATCGATGGACGGGATTAAAAAGGGACGGAAACCCCGGGCCGACAAAGGCCATGCAAGGGGCAAACGGGGTGCTGCCGCAAATGCGGAGCTTGCAGACCCCGGGGTTGTACTTTCGGTAGTTGAATCCCTGAAGGATAAACCGGCGATCCCGAAAAAAAGCCCCAGGAAGAAAAAACAGTACAGGAAGTATGGAATCACGCTCACCCCGCTGAGCAAGCCCCTGCCGCGAAGGGCCCCGGAACCGGAACTTCCTCCTGCAGAGCAGCTGCCTGAAAATACCGAATAGTTACTTTTCACTTTCCAACCTCCCTTTCATTCTTTCCGGCCCAGACTAACGGGCTTGCTGCATTTTTTTAACTTTGCGCTGATTTCATCACAACCGGCCCGGCCGGGTTTGGGTATTACGATGACTTGCCTGCCATGCAATGAAGAAAGATGTCCTGATATATTTTGCGGGGAAGATCATCCCGGCGCTGGCCAACCTCGCCATCATCATCCTGGCCGTCAGGTTCCTGGGCAAGGCTGAATACGGCAAATATTCGCTGGTATTTTATGCAACCATGCTGCTGAGCACCCTCACCTTCGGATGGATTCAGCAGAGCATCCTGAGGTTTCTCAGCGCCTATCCGGGGGAACAGGTCCTCGTGATCAACCGCTTCTATTTTCTCACGGTCATCAGTACCCTGTCGGCCATTGTTACCGGTACATTCATCTGTTTGTTCTATTTCCGGCTTTCATGGACCGATACGGCGGTAGTGCTGGTCTACATGTTCCTTTACAACCTGTTCCTGTTTCACCTTACGCTGAACCAGACAAACCGCAAATCGTTGCGTTACGCCACCCTTGAAGGGACCTACAACCTCTTTTTCATTGCGTTGTTCCTGCTGCTGGTAATGGTGATGAACCAGAGGTTGTTCATTGTCCTTTTCGTGGCCATGCTGGCGGCACTGGTTTTTACCGAACTTTTAAGGCTGACCCTCCTGCCTGAAGGGAGGGTGGGGCTGGATCCGTCGCGCATCTATTTTGAGGCGGGATTCACAAAAAAAGTCTTCAGTTTCGGGTTCCCCATCACCGTCTGGCTCTTCCTTTCCTATTTCCTGAACATTTCCGACCGTTTCATCATCAAGGAGTTCACCAGCTATGAAAACGTGGGAACCTACGGGGCCATCAAAGATTTCATCATCAAGATATCCACCTTTTCTACGGTTCCCATCCTGCTGGCATACCACCCGATGATCGTGGAGAAATGGAACAACAACCATAAGCAGGAGGCGATGAAGCTGATTCGCGAGGGACTCCTGTACTGTTTCCTGATCGCTTTGGTGGTATTCGTTTTCTTCATGGTTTTCCAGGATTTTTTTTACACCCGGATCCTGCACCTGCAGGTCAGCCACCAGTTCCCGGTTTCAGCCGCGCTCATCGCCTCTGCCTTCACATGGCAGGCCGCCATGCTGGTGCACAAGCCCCTTGAACTGCTGCTGAAGCCCAGGCTGATGCTGGCAGCCATTGCAGTCGCCCTGGCCGTGAACGGGCTGGCTAACCTGGTCTTTGTCCCGATCTATGGTTACCCTGCGTCCGCCGTAATCTCTCTCGTTTCGGTAGTTACCTATATTATCATTATTTTCGCTTTTTTGTTGCATTATCATAAAAAGGGGATGTTGGGATGACCCCATCTCCCTGACCCTTTTCTCCAAAAAAATGGAAGGGAAAGCAAATTCGCTCCCCGTCCGGGGATTCAGGGAGGAGCAAAACACATAAAGTTCAACATGCAATGAACAAACTGGAGTCGCTGATTTATCAGGTCGTAAAAAATAACCCGAAGGTCAAAAACATGGTGAGGGATCTTTACCAGGCGTTGTTTTCATTGATCCCCGGACCCCATGAAAAATCGAGGTTCCCGGTTATGGTCAGGGAGGGATATTTTTTCGGGTTTCATGACAAAAACCCGTGGTCGGCCGGCGACCGCCTGCTCCTTGCACATGATTTTCAGAAGCTTCCAAACAGGGAGCCCCGCAAGGGCGACCAGGTGAACATCGGTTTTTTCAAGGGCGAAAAAGCCACCGAATTTCAAAAAGTTGCAACGACTTCCTGTTTCAACTGGCAGCAGGGAAGCATGCTGCAATGGGTTGGCAAAACCGGTAACTTTATTTTCAACGATTCAGGCGGGGATGACAACATTGCCAGGATTTTCGATACCGCCGGTAAAGAGGTTGCCCGGCTTCCCGGGGCCATTGCGGCAGTGAATCCCGGCGGGACCATGGCCCTCTCCTATAATTTTGCCCGGCTGCAGCGCCATTTCCCGGGGTACGGGTATGTGCACGGCAACGATCCGGAAGTTGACAGGGATACTCCTGCATTGCATGGGATCAGTATCGCTGATCTGGGCACGAACAGGGTCACCGGTTTGTTTTCGGTGCAGGATGTTGCCTCTTTCCTGCCAGAAAAAAGCATGGCAGGAGCGAAGCATTTTCTTACCCATTGCCTGTTCTCACCCTCGGGCGACCGGTTTATTTTTCTCCATCGCTGGGTGAAAAACGACAACGTTACCTTTACCCGCATGCTATCGTGCGATGCGGGCGGCAAGCAGCTTCACCTTTTTCCGACGGGAGGAATGGTCTCTCATATCGCCTGGCAGGACGAATCGCATATAATGGCCTGGGCACGGTCGCCCGAAAACAGGGATGCCTACATCCTGTTCAGGGACATGAGCACAGAATTCCGGCTGGTCGGCACAGCCGACTTCAATTCCGACGGCCATCCCTCCTTCGCCGAAGGAAATCCCCGCTGGTTTGTTACCGACACCTATCCCGACCGGTTGCGCCGGAGTTACCTGATGCTTTACGACCTGGCCGGGGAAAAGCGAGTCGATCTGGGCTACTTCAGGCAACCCATGCAATTTAAGGAGGCCGTCAGGTGCGACCTGCATCCCCGCTGGAACCACAAAGGCGATGCGATCTGTTTCGACTCGGCCCACCGGGGAAGACGATCGCTTTGTACCATGAATATCGGGGATCTGATTTCACAAGAACAATCAAATACCTCCTGAACCATGCAACAGGCCGAAATCCTGATCCTCGCGGTCATCTACAACACCCATGCCGAGACCCTGCGGTACCTCAAAAGCATCGAAACGGTCGCCCCGGGGAACATTGCGCTTGTCCTGGCCGATAACAGCGACCGGGAGGTTCCTGTAGGTTTTGTTGAAAAGACCGCAGGCTGCCCATTCGTGACCTATTTGAAAACCGGGAAGAACCTGGGTTATTTTGGCGGCGCACGCGAGGCGTTCAATTGCTACCAGGCTTCACATGCCGCCTTGCCGCGGTGGATCCTGGTCACCAATGTTGATATTGTTTTCACCCCCGGGTTCTTCCTGCAGCTGGCAGCGCTGCCCGATTCACCGGGACTTGGAATGGTGGCCCCGGCCATCCTTTCCGAACGTTGGCATGCCGATTACAACCCGAAGATCAGTCAACGGTATTCCAGGAAAAAGCTGCATTTCTATCTTTTCCTCTATTCAAGTTTTCTCATACACAATGCCTTTCTTGTCGCGGCCTATCTCAAACGGTGGATCAACGGGAGAATGTCCGGCCCCCCCGCTGAGGGAATGCCGGAGCCGCGACCCGCTGAAAGGATCTATGCCCCGCATGGATCATGTCTTGTCTTCCACCGAAACTATTTTGAACGCGGCGGGACCATTGACCTGCCCAATTTTTTGTTCGGGGAAGAGGTCCTGGTAGCTGAGACGGCCAGGCAGCTGAATCTCGATGTCATGTATCATCCCGAAATGATTATCCGCGATTATGAACATGCATCCACCGGTTTTTTCATCTCGCCTCGGATAAATCGCTACAACAGGGAGGCAATCCGGTCGATCCTTGAGCGTTATTATTGTTGAACCCAATCATTATCCTAGAATAATGTTCATAGAGCCGATCCCTGAAGATCAAATCCCAGGTTCAGAGAAAAACAGGGGTTACCTGTTTGGCGTCCTGTTTGCTTACAGTGTGCTGCTGATCACGGGCATTCTGTTTCACCCGATGTGGCGCGATGAATTCCACACCTGGTCCATCGCCGGCGCCTCCGGTTCCTTCCGGGAACTGATGCGGAACAAAGCCGCCGAGGGACATCCCGATCTCTGGTACCTCCTTGTTTACGGCATCAGGAAGGTGAGCGACAATCCTCTCTCAATGCAGCTGATGCATGCCGGGTTCGCCATCCTGACGGTTTTCCTGGTCCTGAAATATGCCCCGTTTACCCGTCTCCGGAGGGTTTTGCTGGTATTCGGCTATTTTTATCTTTTCGAATATGCCGTGATCAGCCGCAATTATGCCATCGGCATTCTGCTGGTCACGATTTACCTGGCTCTTTACCGCCACCGGGTGCGGTTTCTCCTGGTCATGGCGCTGGTGTTATTCCTGATGGCTCAGACCAATGTTTACGGCATCATCCTTTCGATGACATTCCTTGCGACATGGGTTTTTGAAGCTGTTTTTTCTGAAGTGGTCAGGAAGGAATTGGGGCTACAAAAACCAACCGTATTCATGGGTTTAATGCTGGTCATGGCGGGCATTGCCTACGGCATTCACTCGGTGATTCCGCCCCCCACAGGCTATTTCGCCGGCTCTTCCCACTTTTCGCTCTCGCAGTTGACCCTTCACGAGACCATACGGTCGGTGGCGACCCTCTGGCAGGCCTGGTTCCCGGTCCCGATCCTGAACAGCGAGTTCTGGGAAACCAACATCGTCCGCGACATCGTTGTCCAGGCAATCCTCTCCCTGGTACTGGCCTGGTCGGCGGCGCTGCTTTTTACGCGGAGGCCGGTGGTCTTTTTCCTTTACATCACAGGGGTTGCCGGGATCATTGCATTCATCCTGATGTACTATTACGGGTATATCCGCCATCATGGTCACCTGTTCATTCTCCTGGTCATCTGCCTCTGGCTGTCGGCCTATTACCGGGAAGGAAGGTATACAAACAGGTACCCTGTAATTGAGAAATTCCGCGGGTGGCTGATCAAAAACACCCCGCGAATTTTCACGGTCATGTTATCGATCCAGCTTTTTGCCGGGGTATATGCCTTTACGGTTCAGTGTTTTGTTCCATTTTCAGCTGCAAGGGCAACGGCGCATTACATCCGCCAGCAGAGGCTCGACCGTTTCCTGATCGCCGGAGACCAGGATGTGGCGCTCGAACCGGTGCTGGGTTACCTGAAGAAGGATGCCTTTTTCTTTTCCCGGAATGCGGTCAGCACATACCTGGTTTATGATGCGATACGGAGGATCCCCGGACACGAACGGGTGCTGGCCTTGGCCGACAGCCTCGTTGTGGCTCATGGTGACACCATCCTGCTGGTGATGAATTATCCCCTTGCCGGCCATCCCGGCAGGAACCTGTTTAAAGTCGGATCGTTCGAAAAAAGTATCCGGTACGACGAAATATATTACCTTTATCTGCTTTCGCCTCCTGCTGGGAGCCTGTCAACGTCAACACTAAAGCAACGAATAACCAAAGAGTAACCGATGCAGCCCCTGGTAAGCATTATCGTACCCTGTTTCAACGAAGAAAAATACATTCGCTCCTTCCTCGAAAGCATCCTCCTGCAGGACTACCCCGCGGAAAAAACGGAGGTATTCATCATCGACGGGATGAGCTGCGACCATTCGCGGGAGATCATCGGTGAATACTGTGAACGCGATCATCGGTTCCGGCTGCTGCTGAATGAACAGCGTTTTGTTCCCTTTGCCCTCAACATGGCCATCCGCCAGGCACAGGGCGAGGTCATCGTGAGGATGGACGCGCATTCGGGTTACCCCGTCATCTACATCAGCACCCTGGTCAGGAATCTCCTGGAACTCAAAGCGGACAATGTGGGGGGCGTATGGCGAACCAACCCTGCCAACAATTCACTCAAGGCCCGGGCCATTGCCGCGGCACAATCATCGCTGTTCGGTGTGGGCGATTCGCATTACCGGCTGGGTGCTTTAGGAATCAGGCAGGTGGATACCGTTCCCTTTGGCTGTTTCCCCAAAAGCATTTTCGACCGTATCGGGATGTTCGACGAAGAATTGCTGCGCAACCAGGATGACGAATTCAACGCCAGGATCATTGAAAACGGCGGGACGATTTACCTTATCCCGGAGGTGGTGATCGATTATTACGCCCGGGCGACCGTTTCATCCCTGGCAAGGATGTTTTTCCAGTATGCCTTTTTCAAACCGCTTGTGAACCTTAAACTGAAAAGACCGGCCACCATCCGCCAATTCATCCCCCCTTTGTTTGTCATTTTCCTGTTTTTCGGCTGGCTCGGGATGCTGGTCTCCCCGTTGCTGTCATATGTCTATGCCGCGGGTGCCGGTATTTATTTGGCGGCGAACCTGTTTTTCACCATAAAAAGCATCCTTGAAAGCCGCCGGGTCGCGCTTGTCCTGTATTTACCCTGGCTTTTTTTCCTGCAACATTTGTCGTATGGGATTGGATATCTCGCAGGGATCGTTAATTTTGTTCTTTTGAAAAAGTCGCTGACCACCCTCATAACCTCCCGCTAAACCAGGCCCGAAACGATGCGACAGCGGATACACCGGTATATTTTCTTCTGCACCTGCCTGCTGCTGGCCTTTTTAATGCCGGTCTTCCCGAGGGCGCTGCCTTATATCATCGCATTGATGATGCTCAACTGGCTGGTGAGCGGGGCATACCTGGAAACCGTTCCGCGTCTTTTCAACGAAAAATGGCGCATCACGACCCTCTCCTTCGCCTCGCTTTATCTCCTATATATGATCGGCATGCTTTATTCGACCGATATGAAATACGGGTGGTTCGACCTCGAGGTGAAGCTGTCGCTTTTCATTTTCCCGCTGATATTTTCGCTGAGCGACCTGTCGGTCCTGACACACCGGAGGGTCCGGATGATCCTGGATGCCTTTCTTGCAGGGTGCCTGGCCGGGTCGCTGATCCTGCTCTGCCACACCTGGATGGCAAACGTGCACCGGGGCATTCCGGATGCATTTTATTACACGAACCTTTCCTGGTATTTCCATTCGAGCTACCTAGCGATGTATTACTGCCTCGGGGCCAGCATCGCGTTGTGGCGGATCGTGGAAAATTTCCGCCGTGAGCCTGTTCACCGGTACATACTGCCTGCCCTCATGGCGCTCTGGCTGGAGGCCATGGTTTTCCTGCTGAGTTCAAAAGCAGGACTGATCCTGCTGCTTGCTGTTCAGGGTCTGATGGTGCTGCTGTTTGTCAAAAGGGCCGGCCTGTTTCGCACCCTCCTGGCCGTGATGGTCCTGGTAGTTGTTTTCGCCGGTTTCTCGAGGATGTTCCCCTTTGCCTTTACCCGGATTTCAAGAGCCGATTCCATGGTCAGTTCCTCGCAGACATTGCTGGAGAATCCGAACGACGGCACGGTGGCCCGGATGGAGATATGGAAGGTATCGGTCGGACTTATCAGGGACCATTTCCTTTTCGGAACCGGGACGGGCGACGTTAAAAAAGTTTGCCTTGAGGCTTACCGTGAGCACCGGATGCTCCCGGTGGTGAAGAAAAATCTGAATTCCCATAACCAGTACATCCAGACATTCATCGCGCTGGGCGTCCTGGGATTCATCCTGCTTGCAGCATCGCTGCTGGTTCCCGGTTACCTCTCATTGCGCAGAGGGGATATGGTGTACCTTTGTTTCCTGGTGATCTTCGGCATCAGCATCCTTTTTGAATCGATGCTGGAAACGCAGGCCGGGGTGGTATTCTATTCTTTTTTCAATGTACTCTTTTTTTCAGTTGCGGCAATGCACGGGCCGGAACCGGGAAAGGCTGCGGTCACCCCGGGGAATGACCCGGCACACGAATGATAAAAAACAATTTAGTACCGGAAATATGACCGATCAGGAAAGCAATGGAAACTGGCACGACGATCCTTCGAACTGGAAGCTGGGGATTTTTTACTACAACAAAGCCGACAAAAGGATATTCCCGCCGAAAAGAATCCGCGGGCTGGGATGGACGATAAACTTTGCCAACCCCTTGTCATACCTGGCCATGATCGGGCTGATCGTAATGCTGTTCGTGGCGGGACATTTTTTTGGTTAACGAGGCGATCGTCACCGGAATTAAAAACGAACGAACAAAATAACAATGGAAAAAAACAAGATAAAGGCCGTCATCACCGGGGCCACCGGGATGGTCGGCGAGGGTGTCCTGCATGAATGCCTGCTGCACCCTGCGGTCGAAGCCGTGCTGGTGATCGGCCGCAAACCCTGCGGTGTGATGCATCCGAAACTTACGGAGATCATTCATGATGATTTTTTCAACCTGGCCGCCATCGAATCGCAGCTCGGAGGTTACAATGCCTGTTATTTTTGTCTCGGGGTCTCATCGGTCGGGATGAAAGAGCCTGAATATACGCGCATATCCTACACCCTGACCATGCATGTGGCCGGAACGCTCTGCCGGCTGAACCCCGGCATGACCTTTTGTTATGTTTCGGGGGCCGGGACCGACGGTACCGAAAAGGGTCGCATGATGTGGGCGCGGGTCAAGGGCAAGGCTGAAAATGACCTTGCGAAGCTGCCTTTCAGGGTGGCATACGCATTCAGACCCGCATTTATGTTGCCCACGAAGGGGTTGAAGAACACCCTTCCCTATTACAAATATATCGACTGGCTTTATCCCGTTTTACAGCCATTGTTCCCGGGAATGTTCGGCACCCTTAGCGACCTCGGGCTGGCGATGATCGGCTGCATGATCAGCCCGCCGGAAAAGAGGGTTCTGGAGGCCAGGGACATTGCCGCGCTGGCAAAAACAGTTAAAGAACCCGGCATACATTCATGACCGGAGGTTCACTTCCAAATCGTAAATCGTGAAACATTCGGTACTTAAAAAACAGAATAATTCCAAAATGTGCTTCGTTTGCGGGCTCAGCAACGACATGGGGCTCCATGCCTCCTTCTTTGAAACGGATGCCGGCGAACTGGTTGCCCTGATCAAACCTACGGAGCTGCACCAGAGTTACCCCGGCAGGATGCATGGTGGCGTGGCTGCGGCCATCCTCGACGAAACCATCGGCAGGGCCATCGCAATCGGCAAATCCGACCAGGTCTGGGGGGTGACGGTTGAACTGACCACCAAATTCAGGAAGCCTATCCCGCTCGACCAGGAGCTGAAGATCGTGGGGCGTGTGTCGGAGGACGGCACAAGGTTTTTCCAGGGTTCTGGCGAGATCGTTCTGGAAAACGGCGACATCGCCGTATCGGCCACGGGGAAATATCTCAAGGTCCCCATCGACAAGATCACGGATGCGGTGATGGGCGAAAACGACTGGTTCCTCCATGAATCGGGCGAGGATCCGGAAGAAATTGAAATCCCGGGGAAAGAGTGACAAATGACGAGTGATGGGTGGAAGCGAAAGACGGGGGACCTTTTATGGAACAGGAAGACTTCATTAAAAGACAGATTGACCAGCTTGGGCGGGTCCTCGTGAAGGTGCTGGCCGGGTTGACCGGACTCGATGCATCGGGGCAGTCCGGTGAGAGTATCGAAACAATCGACCTGATGCTCAAAAATGAGCTGGATATTGATCTTGACACACTGTTATCCATGCCTGAAGATAAGTTCATCATGACCCTTCAGACATCCGGGAACTGGAGCCACGGGAATGCGGAAATGCTTGCTGATATCATGTTCATTCTTGCGGAGGAGGGGGATTTCAGCCGGGCAATGGTTCCAAGGCAGGAAAAGTTATACAAACATGCACTGGCGGTATATCAGTACGTTGACAGGACCTGTTTGACCTATTCGTTCGAGAGACAACGCAAATTGGAAAAAATCAAGAGCATCTTTCTGCACGGATCATGAATTTTTTTGTTATTTTTGAAGACATATCAATGCCGGTTCCCCCTTTATGCAAGGATGCCCGCCATTTTTCCTTTTATTGTTTTATCAGCAACAGCATTAAAAAATGAAGAACTTCCTGATTATGATTTTCCTCGGATGCCTGGTCCAGGCTTCGGTGGTTGCCCAGAATACCTCTCAGTGGCGCGGACCGGGCCGTGATGGTATCTATCCTGAATCCGGCCTTCTGAAATCATGGTCTGCCGAGGGTCCCGCATTGCTCTGGCATTTTGACGGTCTCGGCACGGGACATTCCTCCGCTACCGTTACCGCCGACCGCATTTATACTGCCGGTACGCTGGAGGGGATTGGCTATCTCTTTTGTTTTGATTTCGAGGGCCACCTGCTCTGGAAGGTCCCTTACGGTGAGGAGTGGACCGAAAGCTGGCCCGGGGTTCGAAGCACACCGCTGGTATCGAACGGAAAGATCTACCAGCTGAGCGGGCTGGGAAAGCTGTTATGCCGGCGTGCCGACAATGGCGCGTTCATATGGAGTGTTGATGTCCTGAAGGATTACCATGGTCCCAATATCAAATGGGGGGTCACCGAAAACCTCCTGATCGACGGCAACAAGTTATTCTGTACGGTAGGGGGAGCCGATTCCAATGTGATCGCCCTGAATCCCGATGACGGAAGCCTGATCTGGAAAAGCAAAGGCAGGGGAGAAGCCAGCGCGTACGGCTCCCCGGCCCTCGTTAAACTTGCAAACCGGCACCTGCTGGTGCTGCACACAGCCAAATCGATCCTGGGAATGGACGCTGCCGACGGCAAACTGCTCTGGAGCGTCGACCAGCCCAATGCATGGTCGGTGCACGCCAATACCCCTTTCTTCCATGAGGGGTACCTCTACTGTGTTTCGGGGTACGGAAAAGGAGGCGTGATGCTGAAACTTTCCGACGATGGGGGATCGGTGCAGGAGGTATGGCGGAATACGAACCTCGACAACCGCATGGGGGGCTTTGTGGTGCTCCACGGAAAAATCTACGGTTCCGATGATGGCGGCAAGGCATGGTATTGCCTCGACTGGAAGACCGGCGTGTCCATGTACTCGGAAAAGATCACCGGAAAGGGGAACATCATTTCCGCCGACGGGCTGCTTTACCTGTATGGAGAAAACGGCGAGATCGTCCTGGCCGATCCGCTGATGGATTCCTTTAAAAAGATCAGTTCTTTCAAGGTTCCCTTCGGGACCGACCAGCACTGGGCCCACCTGGTGATCGGCAGCGGCCGCCTTTTTGTACGACACGGAGGTTCACTGATGGTATACGATGTCCGGAAAAAATAACACCCATGAAACGACTGTCCGGCAGAAAGTCCCGAGCGAATAATAACATCTTACACTAACCAAACTGCTTTTTATGAAATTCCGTTTTTCGATCCTCGCACTGCTCATGTTATTATCCCTCAGGGGAAATCTCCAGACCATCACCCAATGGAGGGGCGATGCCCGGGATGGTGTCTACCTTGAAGCGGACCTCCTGAAATCGTGGCCGGCAGAAGGCCCGGCCAAATTATGGAAGATAGACAGCCTTGGCAATGGTTTCTCTTCCCCGGTAGTCACCGCCGACCATATCTATGTTCCCGGTGAGGTTGACAGTACCGGCTATCTCTTTGCCTTCGACAAAAAGGGAACATTGCTTTGGAAAACCGAAACCGGGAAGGAATGGAACGAAAATTTCCCGGGTCCCCGGTCCACCCCCACTGTGGTTGACAACCTGGTCTATTATTGCTCCAGCATGGGCAACATCGTCTGCCTCGATGCGGAGACCGGGCAGAAAAACTGGTCGCTGAGCATGCTGAAGGACCTGCACGGAAGGAATGTGAGGTTCGGTTATTCCGAATCGCTGCTGATTGACGGCAACCGCCTCTTTTGCGCCCCCGGCGGTTCCGATACCAACATGGTCGCCCTGAACAGGTTCGACGGGAAGGTTATCTGGAAATCAAAAGCCATGGGCGATTCCGCAGCGTTCTGTTCGCCTGCGCTGATCAGGCTGCCGCAACGAAAGATCCTGGTTACCATCATGATTCACCAGGTGATCGGGGTTGATGTTGCCGACGGGTCCCTGCTCTGGTCGGTGAAACTTGACCGTCCCAACGACATCCATTGCAATACCCCGTACTACGAGGATGGGGCCGTTTATTATAACGACCGCGGGGGAAACGGGGCCGTGAAGCTTGAACTTTCGCCCGATGGCCAATCGGTGAAAGAACTATGGCGGAATTTCAAGGCCGGCAATGTACAGGGCGGATTCATCAAATCGGGCAATTATATCTATGGAGCCCGTTACCGCCCTTCACGGTTCGAATGTCTTGACGCAACTACCGGCGAGATATCCGATTCGCTGAAGTTCGCCTGCGGTTCAACCATTTTTGCCGACGGGCTGCTGTATTGCTACAACGACCAGGGGATGGTCGGGCTGATCAGGCCGGTCAATGGAAAACTTGAACTGCTGAGCTCCTTTAGGATCACCGAAGGAACCCTGGAACATTTCGCCCACCCGGTCATCTGCGATGGTGTACTTTACATCAGGCACGGAAAGGCCATGATGGCCTATGATATCCGAAAAAAGAAATAATGCAATCACTCGTCATTCGTCACTTGTCACTCGTCACTCCAAAACCCCCGCTCCATGAAAAAACTGCTCCTCCTCCTCGTCCTGTTTTCCCTCGGTCTTCACGGTTATATGCAGACCACCGCCCAATGGCGTGGTGACGCCCGCGACGGCATTTACCACGAAACGAACCTCCTGAAGGCCTGGCCGGCCGCAGGGCCCGTGTTGCTATGGAAAACCCTTGAAATCGGCAATGGCTATGCTTCTCCCACCTTCACCACCGACAGGATGTTTGTGGCCGGCGAAGTTGATTCGACCGAGTACCTGTTTGCTTTTGATCTGCACGGGAAATTGCTCTGGAAAGCCGATTGCGGAAAAGAATGGGTCGTTTCATACCAGGGTGCCCGATGTGCCCCCACGGTCGCGGGTGATCTCGTTTACGTGTGTTCGGGACTTGGGAACCTCTCCTGCATGGATGTAAAAACAGGGGAGAGAAAATGGTTTGCCGACATGTGCCACGATCTTCACGGCCGGTTCACAAGATACGGCCAGGCTGAATCGCCGGTGGTGGAAGGCGATAAAGTATTCCTGGTCACCGGTGGCGCCGATACCAGCGTGGTGGCGCTGAACCGCTTCACCGGCAGGACCGCCTGGGTCTGCAAGGCCCACCCGGAGGTTCCCGGTTATAATTCACCTTACCTGGTCAGGTTGAAGGAGCGGAATGTGCTTGTCACCTTCACCGCCTATACTATGCTGGGAATCGATGCAGCCAACGGGCAGCTCCTCTGGATGCACGACCAGGACAACATCCCGGTTGATCAGCGCGCTCCCGGGAACGGCGATACCCACAGCAACACGGTTCTGTATGAAAACGGTTTCATCTACTACATTGCAGGCGACGGGAACTGCGCCGTGAAGCTCCGTCTTTCCGACGACGGAAAAAAGATCACCCAGGAATGGCGTAACAAGGCGATCGACAATTACATGGGAGGCTTTGTAAAGGTTGGCAATTATCTCTATTCCTGCCTTTCCGAAAAGAAGCAGCTGGTATGCGTGGATGCCGGGACGGGCCAGGTAACCGATTCGCTGAAATGCGGTGCCGGGTCAATCATCTGGGCCGACAACCTGCTGTATTACTACAACCAGCGCGGGGAGATGAAACTTGTCAAACCCGACCCGAAGAAACTGGAGGTGCTCTCTTCCTTTAAAATTTCCGATGGGACCAAAGAACATTTTTCACATCCGGTCATTCATAAGGGTGTTTTGTACATCCGTCACGGCAAAGCCTTGGTGGCTTACGATATCCGCAGGAAATAACCGGTCCCGCGTTCCGCCGGTCACCGGCTTCCCCTCCCTTACAATGCAGGAGGGAGCTGACCAGGGTGATACTTATTCAGATTGAGTTTGAATTCCCCGCGGAAAAAACTTCCTGTGAAATTTTCAAGTACCTTAGCAGTTCATTTACAGAGGATAAACTCGGATGTTTAAGAAGGATCCCGCAAGGCTCATACTGCTGGTATTTATTGGCGTGGCCCTGGCACTGACGGCCTGGTGGTATTTCTTTGACCCGGTAAAAAGTTTTAACATTTCGGTTCCCGGGATGGATAACCGCAAAAAAGGCAGCCCCGCCTCGCAGGAAGCGGTTAAAATCGGTTCGGAATTCAAATTTTTCAAGGCGGTAGAGGATATTCCAGGAACCAGCTGGCCACGCTTCAGGGGATCCGGTTTTGACAACATATGCCGGGAGCCGGTAAAGCTGATCGGTCACTGGGGTAAGGAGGGACCCAGCATTCTCTGGAAGATCCCGGTAGGCGACGGACATGCGGCACCCGCGGTATACCGGGGGAAGGTCTACCTGCTCGATTACGACGAAAGCAGTAAAACGGACCAGCTGCGGTGTTTACTGCTTACCACCGGAGAGGAGCTCTGGCGGAGGGGGTATAAGGTTCACCTCAAACGAAACCACGGGCTGTCGAGGACCATCCCGGCCGTGAACGATAAATTTGTCCTGACCATCGGCCCGCGTTGCCAGGTGATGTGCGTGAAACGCGGGAACGGAGATTTCCTGTGGGGTGTTGATATTGAAAAGGAATACAACTCCGAAATCCCGTTCTGGTATACCGGGCAATGCCCGTTGCTTGACCAGGACACAGCCGTCATTGCTACAGGGGGGAAGGCGATCCTGGCCGCATTCGATTGCAATACAGGGAAAAAACTATGGGAGACACCAAACCCCCGGGGATGGAAAATGTCGCACGCTTCGGTGATGCCCATGGTTTTCCAGGGAAAAAAAATGTATGTTTACTGCGCCATCGGCGGGGTTTGCGCCATCGCTGCTTCGGGAGCCGACAGGGGCCGGGTATTGTGGGAAACAACGGCGTTTTCGCCGTCGGTCGTGGCCCCCTCCCCTGTAATCCTGGATAACGGGAAGATCCTTGTAACGGCAGGATACGGGGCCGGGTCGGCGTTGCTGCAGGTTACCGGGACAGCCGGGAAATTCAATGTTGAGATCGTGCAGATGTTCAAACCGCAGGAGGGGATGGCATCAGAACAGCAAACCCCCATTTTTTCGGGAGGTTGCGTGTACGGTATCCTTCCCAAGGATGCAGGGGGGCTGCGCAACCAGCTTGCCTGCTGTAGACCGGGGGACTGTAGGAAAATTATCATGAGCAGCGGGAAAACCGACCGCTTTGGGTTGGGACCTTATATCCTGGCCGACGGGAAGTTTTTCATCCTGAACGACGATGGCGAGATGACGATCGCCACTGCCACCAGTTCACGGTTCACGGTCCTGGATAAAGCAAGGATCATCGACGGGCAGGATTCGTGGGGGCCCATGGCCATTACCGGCGGATTCCTGCTGATGCGCGATTCAAAGCAATTGGTTTGTCTGGATATTAAAGCAAAATAAGATGAAACAGAAAAGATACCTGGTCACGGCATTGGTATTCCTCTCGGCAGGAATCCTGTTCATGCTGTGGGACATGTTTTTCAGCCATCCCGAACCAGGGGTGAATCCATATGCCTACGACATGAAAGCCATCAGGAGCGCCGATACACTTTTAGCGAAGTATCGCGAGGTGCAGCAGATCAAACCCGTGCTGACCTCCATCCACGGTCTTGCTGTCGACCGGTCCGACAGGATATATATTGCCGGAGACGGGGGCGTTGAATTGTACAACCGGGAAGGGAAGCGCGAATCGGCATTCCGCATCGGAGGTTCTGCGCGCTGCATCCATGTGGACAAGGACGGACTGATCTACCTGGGCATGGAGGATCACCTTGAAATTTACAACCACCAGGGGATCAGGGTGAACCAATGGAAAAGCTGCGCACCCGAAGCCATCATTACTTCCATTGCCGTCACAACCGATGATATATACATTGCCGATGCCGGGAATAAAATTGTTTACCGGTATGATCATTCCGGGAAGTTGATCCGTAAGATCGGCGAGAAGGATCCCCGCGACAGTGTTCCCGGGTTTGTTGTACCAAGCCCCTGGTTCGACCTGGCCACCGACCCGGGCGGGGCGCTCTGGGTGGTTAACCCGGGCCGCCACCTGCTGGAGAAATTCTCCCGTGAAGGGGCGATCCTCGGCTCGTGGGGAAAAGCAACCATGGCGGTGGATGGCTTTTGCGGTTGCTGCAATCCCTCGCATTTTGCGTTGCTTTCCGATGGCTCATTCGTGACCTCCGAAAAGGCCATCGAGCGTGTAAAGATCTACTCGCCGAAAGGTGAGTTCAGGTTCCTGGTGGCCACCCCCGAATCGTTTACCGAAGGAACCCGGGGGCTTGACCTCGCGGTCGATTCAAGAGACCGGATCCTGGTGCTCGATCCGGAGCGGAACCAGGTAAGAATCTTTGTCCCGAAACAATGAAAACGAATATCATGAATCAGCAGCAAGACCGGCAGGAGGAAAAGCAAAGCAGGCGTGCTTTTTTTTCCACGCTCGCACGGGGAGGGATGCTTGCATTGCTGGCATTTGGCAGCGGCGTGTTGATCAGCCGGTGGGAAAAATCGGACCCATGTGACAGGGCTTACCAGTGCGGTGCCTGCAGCCTGTCGGAATGCTGCGGATTGCCTGAGGCAGGAAAATTCAGGCAGGAAAAACCGGGATCAGCAAAAACCTTGAAAAGCGATGGAAGAAACAGCAGGTGATCCAAAACTGAACCGCAGGGAATTTATTGTTAGGAGTATCCGGGTTACGGCATTCCTGGGCCTGGGCGGTCTCGCCGTGCTGGTGGCTGAAAAATCCGGTTCCGGGGAAACGGTATGGCAGCTTGATCCCTCGAAGTGCATCCAGTGCGGCCGCTGCGCAACCAACTGCGTGCTGGCCCACTCTGCCGTTCGATGCACGCACGTCTATGCCATGTGCGGCTATTGCGACCTGTGCGGGGGATATTTCAAACCAGGAACGAAAACGCTCAATACAGCGGCCGAAAACCAGCTTTGCCCGACCAATGCCATCAAAAGGAAATTCGTGGAAGATCCCTTCTTTGAATACACCATTGACGAGCCTTTATGCATCGGTTGCGGGAAATGCGTGAAGGGATGCGGGGCGTTCGGAAACGGATCGCTGCAACTGCAGGTAAGGCAGAATATCTGCGTGCACTGCAACCAGTGCTCCATTGCCCGCAGCTGCCCTGCCGAAGCCTTCAGCCGGGTCCCGGCAAAAAAGCCCTACCTGCTGAAACAGATTACGCTGGAGGGGCCTAAATCGGGCGGTTGAGTGGCATGCGGGGTTCGTTTTTTTACAGCGGAGATACAGAGGAAAAACAATGAGGACAAAAAGAAAAGCAAACATGAAACTGCCAGGGGATCCCTCCGTACCCTCCCTCCTTCTTTGCGCCTCCGTGGTTAATTTTTTGAAATGTCACCGCGTATTTCAAAGTCATGCTGGCCACCATGCAGGCCATTAAGTAAACAAATGAAAAAAATCCGGGTCATTTTTATTTTCGTTGTTCTTCTTAGCCTTCAGTTCATGAATGCGTATGGCGTGCAGCGTTTCCCAAAGCCCGATTTTGAATCGGGTTACCTGCAGCCTGAAACCCTGCAACCCTCTGCCCGTGCCGGGCTGCTGGCCATCATGGATGTTTCGGTGCTTGCCCTGGCCCTGGCCCTGGTTTCATGGCTGGTGCTGAAAAAACGGTCACGTACCGGGGTCTTCTGGACCTCTGTTTTTTCGCTTGCCTATTTCGGATTTTACCGCCAGGGATGTGTTTGTTCCATCGGGGCGATCCAGAATGTCACCCTGGCCCTGTTTGACAAAAGCTATGTCATCCCGCTCGCCGTGCTGGCATTCTTCATCCTTCCCCTGGTGTTCACCCTGTTTTTCGGCCGTACCTTCTGCGCCGGGGTGTGCCCCTTCGGCGCGATGCAGGACCTGGTCTCCTTCAGGCCCCAGAAACCCGACCCCAGGCTGAATGCGGTCCTGGGGATGATGCCATACATCTACCTTGGATTGGCAGTACTCTACGCTGCCACCGGCTCCGATTTCATCATATGCCGGTACGATCCTTTCGTCGGGATTTTCAGGTTCAACGCTTCCTTCGGCATGCTCATCTTTTCGGGAACACTGCTGGTTTCGGGAATTTTTATCGCCAGGCCTTACTGCCGTTACCTTTGCCCCTACGGAGTTTTACTCAACTGGGCCAGCCGTTTTTCGTGGCGCCATCTTACGATCACACCCGATAAATGCATCCAGTGCAGGTTGTGTGAAGAATCATGCCCTTACGACGCAATCGACATCCCTGTCGTGGATCTGAATCCCGAAGGGCGCTCCGTTACCGCGCGGAAACTGATCCTGGTTTCACTCCTGGTTCCCTTTTTCATTGTGCTGGGCGGCTGGACGGGTTCGCGGCTGCACGAAACACTTGCGGGAGTGAACGGGAAAGTCCGCCTGGCAAAAATATTGCTTGAACCCGAAAGATACAGGGACCAGCCTGAACCGTTTGAAGTGACGGCTTACAAATCGTCGGGAAAACCACTCACGGTGGTGTATGACGAGGCGGCCGGGGTACTCCGCCGTTTTTACACAGGGGGATGGTTACTGGGGTGCTTTATTGGCCTGGTTTTCGGGATGATCCTTGCCGGGCGCCTTTTGACCCGTTACAGTACTGATTACACGCCGAACAAAGGGGCCTGTTTCAGTTGCGCCCGGTGCGTCGATTACTGTCCTGTTGAAAAAAACGGCACAAAGGAGGTAAAACCATGATGAAAAATAATCACGATACCGGCCATCGCGGGTTGTTCCGGACCGTTGCGCTGATCAGTGCGGTCTTCGCGATGGTAATGTGTGTTTTGATCGTCGTCAATTACATCCAGGTTAAAAGAACCGATCCGCTCAACACGCCGGTCATGAAGGCGCTGGTTGAACGGCTGCAGGGGAACCCGGGCGATGATCAGCTCCGCCAGCAGATACGCGAGCTCGACCTGTTGGCACGCAAAGCCTTCTTTACCACACAGTGGCAGGTGCGCATGGGCGGATATCTCCTCTTTTTCAGCCTGCTCATCGCGGTGATCTGCCTGAAATACCTCGAAATGCGTGAAAAACCGGTCCCGGAGGCGCCTCAGGGCGAAAAAACCGATTTCTGGAATGATCGGAACATAAACCGGAGTTGGGTGGCCTATACGGGGATCGGTATCGTAGTTTTGGCACTGGTACTGGGCACCCTTACCCATCTTGAACTTGGGAAAAGGCTGGAGCCGGCGGGACTTTTAATGGGGGGAAATAACGCAACTTTTAATGCAGGCAATGCAAACAATGCAGGTAATGCAGACAATGCTGATTCCGGCAAAAGGAGGGTGGCTGTTGCGGTGGTGACGGAGGGTTATCCTTCGGCGCAGGAGATCAATGCCAACTTTGCCTCTTTCAGGGGGCCCGGTGGTGACGGGATCGCCTTAAAGCAAAACACCCCCACCTCCTGGGACGGGAAGGGCATGAAAAACATCCTCTGGAAAACGGAGGTACCCCTGCCGGGATTCAACTCTCCCATCATCTGGAACGATCGTGTTTTCCTCACCGGTGCAAGTGAAACCACAAGGGAGGTTTATTGTTTCGACCTGAATTCGGGAAAAATAATCTGGAAATTTCCCGTGGATAAGATACAGGGGACTCCGGCAAAGGCTCCTGTCGTCAATAAGGAAACAGGACAGTGCGCGCCGACCATGACCACCGACGGGCGCCGGGTCTATGCCATCTTTGCCAACGGGGACCTCATTGCCCTGGATATGGACGGGAAAAAGGTTTGGGCGAAAAACCTCGGCCTGCCGGCAAACCATTACGGCCATTCCTCCTCTTTGGTCATGTACCACGACCTGCTGATCATCCAGTATGACCAGCGGGGGGCTGGCTGTGTGATGGCCCTTTCGGGAAAAACCGGGGAGGTGGCGTGGAAGACAAGCCGCAATGTCAGGATTTCATGGGCCTCCCCGATCCTTGTAAATACCGGCAGCCGGATGGAACTGATCCTGGTGGCCGATCCGCTTGTGGCCTCCTACAACCCTGCTGATGGAAAGGAATTGTGGAAAATGGAATGTATCTCGGGCGAAGTTGGCCCGTCGGTCGCTTATGCCGACGGCGTTGTGTTCTCCGTGAACGATTATGCAAAACTGGCAGCAGTGGAGATCGGCGATCCGCCGAAATTGCTCTGGGAGGATAACGAGTACCTGTCGGATATTCCCAGTCCGCTGGCGACCGGGAAATACCTTTTCCTCGCGACCAGCTATGGCACCGTTGTCTGCTACGATGCCAGGAAAGGAACAAAATACTGGGTTCATGAGTACGATACCCCCATTTACGCCTCGCCGATCCTGGCCAACGGGAAGGTTTACCTGCTTGATAAAAAAGGGGTCATGCATATCGTGAAGGCCGATCAGACCTATGCCGTTGTTGGTGAACCGCAGCTGGGCGAAGGATCGGTTTGCACGCCGGCTTTTGCCAGCGGCAGGATCGTGATCAGGGGAGATAAGAGTTTGTTTTGTATAGGGAAACCCTGATAAATGAATGTAAACAATTTAAACAATGCAGGCAATGCAAACAATGATGATAATGCAGGTAATGCCGGGAGGCGAATAAAGCAGTATTTTTGGAGGCGTTGGGTTGATGTATTAAAAACGGATGAATTGCGTTATCTTTAACAGGATTTAATCCCCGGGCCGTTCAAGCGGGGTGTTGTTCAGAAATAGTTTTACAGTTTAAAAAAGCGCCAATGGGTAAATTAATCATAAACAGCTTTGCTGAATTTGAACAGTATATCGGGAAGGAGCTGGGCATCTCGGATTATTTGAAAATCACGCAGGAACAGATCAACAAATTCGCGGAGGCCACGCTCGATTACCAGTGGATCCACCTTGACCGTGAACGGGCCGAAAAAGAAAGCCCTTTCAAAACGACCATTGCCCATGGTTACCTCAACCTGTCGGTGCTGCCCTACCTGTGGGGACAGATCATCGAGGTGAACAACATCAAGATGCTGGTCAACTACGGCATCGAAAAACTCCGGTTCAACCAGCCGGTGCTGGTCGACAGTGAAGTTAGGGTGAGGGCAACACTTGCCTCCCTGGTCAACCTCCGGGGAATTGCCAAGGCAGAGGTCCATGTTTCGCTTGAAATCAAAGACAACGCGAAACCGGCGTTCGACGCCACCATTGTCTTTCTCTATCATTTTGTCTGATCATTCAGGTAAGATGGAGTTCAGCGACCAGCAGTCAGCCGGAAAAGTCGACCTCGTGGTATCGCGCCACGGGAAGTCGGCTGATGCCGTCATTCCCATCCTGCAGGAGCTCCAGGAGACCTTTAACTACCTCCCGGTAGCCGCCCTGAAGCGGGTCTGCGAAACCACTGAAATTACTCCTTCTGCCATTTCGGGAATATCGACCTTTTATACCCAGTTCAGGCATCAGCCTGCCGGGAAACACCGCATCAGGGTTTGTACCGGCACCGCCTGCCATGTAAAGGGGGCGTTGTTCGTTTATGAGGCTTTCAGGCGCGAACTGAAACTGAAGGAATCGGAAGATACCGATGCCGAAATGCGCTTCACCATCGAAAAGGTGGCTTGCCTGGGCTGCTGTACCCTGGCGCCGGTCGTACGGGTTGATGAAGTGACTTACGGACATGTCGAACCCGGAAATGTCGGAGGGTTGCTGCGCGATTTCCTCTCGAGGAACAAGCATGATACCGTTGTTAACAATCCCGCATCAACCCGTTCGGGGTTCCAGGGAGAGGTCCGCATAGGGCTTGGATCCTGTTGTGTTGCGAGCGGCAGTTCAGAGGTAAAGGCCGAACTCGAAAAGACGCTGGCAGCGTCGGGAATCCTTGTGGACGTACAACAGGTAGGATGTGTCGGCATCTGCAACCAGGTTCCCATCATGGAGATACTCAAGCCGGGTGAACAACCGGCTTATTATGCCAAAATCAGGCCAGAAGAGGTGCGGGAGGTCCTGCTGAGCCATTTCAGGCCTGAGGGCTGGGTCAATCGTTTCCGCAGCAGGTTTTATAACATATTCGACCAAATGGTTGCCAACGGCGCCCCTAAATCCTTCAGGAAATACATGGCCGAGCAGCGCGATACGCCATTGTCGGACTTTCTCGGGCCCCAGGTGAACATCGCCACCGAGAACCGCGGGGTCACCAACCCGGTCGACTTTGAAGGATACCGTCGTACCGGGGGATTCGAATCGCTCAGGAGATGCCTGGAACGGATGACTCCGCAGCAGGTGGTTGACGAGATAACCGGCAGCGGACTTCGCGGCCGGGGCGGTGCAGGCTTTCCGACCGGCCGGAAATGGCAAATGGTCAGGGACCAGCAGGCCACTGAAAAAACCGTCATCTGCAACGGCGATGAGGGTGACCCCGGTGCTTTCATGGACCGCATGCTGCTCGAATCTTATCCCTTCCGTATCATCGAGGGGATGCTCATCGCGGGCTATGCCGCGGGTGCTTCCCAGGGCATTTTCTACATCAGGGCCGAATACCCGCTGGCCATGTTGCGGATCGGTGAAGCCCTGGATATATGCAGGGCAAACGGGATCGCGGGAACCTCTGTACTGGGTTCGGACTTCACATTTAACATCAGGATATTTGGCGGGGCCGGTGCCTTTGTCTGCGGCGAAGAAACCGCCCTGATCGCCTCCGTCGAGGGGAAACGCGGGCTTCCAAGAATGCGGCCGCCCTACCCGGTTGAAAAGGGGTTGTGGGATAAGCCGACGTTGATCAACAATACCGAAACCCTGTCGCTTGTCCCCTGGATCATACGCCATGGCGCTCCCGCCTTCTCCGCCATCGGAACTGCCGGAAGCAAGGGCACGAAAGTATTTGCACTGGCCGGCAAGGTAAGGCGCGGGGGGCTTATCGAGGTACCCATGGGGATCACCATCCGGCAGATCGTCGAAGAGATCGGGGGCGGGATCGCCGGGAATAAAACATTTAAAGCCGTCCAGATCGGGGGGCCATCCGGGGGGTGCCTGCCTGCATCTGCGGCAGGCATGGCCATTGATTTTGAAGCACTGAAGGAGGCAGGTACCATGATGGGCTCGGGCGGACTGATTGTGCTCGACGAGTCGGACTGTATGGTCGACATTGCCCATTATTTTCTTTCCTTTACCCAGAATCAGTCGTGCGGCCGATGCACCTTCTGCAGGATCGGCACGCGCAGGATGCTCGGGTTGCTGGATAAAATCAGGAGCGGCCGGGGGGTCAGAGAGGACCTGGACATTCTTGAGAAACTGGCGCATTCAACTGCCCGCGGGAGCATCTGCGGGCTCGGTAAAACGGCCCCGAACCCGGTACTGACCACCCTCCATTATTTTCGCGAAGAATACGAGGCCCACCTGCAAGGACACTGCCCGTCGGGAAAGTGCCTCCCGCTGATCCGATACGAGGTCGGCGAAGGGTGCATCGGCTGCACCAAGTGTGCCCAGCGTTGCCCGTCGGGGGCCATTGACTTCAAACCCTATGAAGTGCATTCGATCGATCCGGAAAAATGCATAAAATGCGATATATGCAGACAGATATGCCCGGAAGATGCAATTTCGGTAAAATAACATGGTAAAACTAACAATTGATCAGGTGCCAGCCGAGGTACACGAAGGGATGACCATCCTGGAGGCGGCTGCCTCAGCCGGGATCGTCATCCCGACGATGTGCTTTCACGACGGATGTACCAACCATCCCTCGTGCATGATCTGCCTAGTGAAGGAGATTGAACGCGACCAACTGGTTCCTTCATGTGCCATGCCGGTGGCGGATGGAATGAACATCCTCACCAATTCCGATGAAGTCAGGGAGGCGCGGAAAGACGCCCTCGAACTGCTGCTCAGTGACCATGTCGGTGATTGTGAGGCGCCGTGCCGTGTAAGTTGTCCCGCCTTTATGGATATCCCGCTGATGAACCGCCTGGTCGCTGCCGGTGATTTTGACCGTGCCCTCGCCATCGTCAGGGAGGAGATTGCCCTGCCCCTGGTCCTCGGGTACATTTGTCCTGCCCCATGCGAAAAGGCTTGCAAAAGGAAGCCGATGGATGCAGCCGTGTCCATCTGCCTTTTAAAACGTGCAACTGCCGTCCACTGCGAAGGGTCCTGCATCCCCACGGGCCAGGCAGACTGGAACGGAAAAAGAATCGCGGTAATCGGCACCGGGCCGGCAGGGCTCTCCGCTGCCTATTACCTCCTGCTTTCGGGGTATGCTTGCGTGCTGTTCGATGCGCGGGAAAAAGCAGGCGGGATGATGCGTTACAGCATCCCCGACGAAGTTCTGCCAAAAGAGGTGCTGGATGCCGAGATACTGGCGATAGCCCGGATGGGCGGGGAGTTCAGGATGAATACAACCATCAGCCGGGATTATTTCCAGGAGGTTATCCTCCCTGGTTACGATGCCATCATCCTGGCAACCGGTCACCGGGAACAGGACCCGGGAACGATTTTCGGACTTCCTCCCGATAAAACGGGTTCCTTTATTGACAGGAAGGACCTGTCAACCGGCGTGCCGGGTGTTTTTGCATGCGGCAACATCATTCGTGAACAAAAAATGGCAGTGCAGTCGGTTGCTCATGGAAAAGCCGCCGCCATCGGGGTGATCCGTTATATTGAAAACACAGGCGGCCGCCTGGCGCAACAAAAAAACAAACAGGATGCAGGACCATCCATGTCGGAGGGATTAAAACGCCATTCCGTTTCGGTTACCGGGCATCTTTTCGAACCGGAGTGGCAAGAATATTTGCAGGAGAGCATCCTGGACCACCGGGTTGAACCTGCCGGGGGGAAAAGCGCCGGTTTTACCCGCGGGGAGGCTATGCACGAGGCAAAACGCTGCCTGCACTGCGACTGCCGGAAACCGGTAAGTTGCAAGCTCAGGATGTATGCAGATGAATACGGGGCCCAACGCAGGAAATTTGCCGGTCCCGACCGCAGGCGGCTCAGCCGTTCGATGCAGCATGAAACCGTGGTCTATGAAACTGAAAAATGCATCCGGTGCGGTTTGTGCATCGAAATAGCGGAACAGCACGGTGAGGTCACAGGGCTTACCTTTGCCGGTCGTGGATTTGACGTGCGGATCACCATACCGTTTAATGAAACCATCCGGGAGGCTTTGCAAAAGGCTGCCGCCGACTGTGTCCAAAGCTGCCCGACAGGTGCGCTTGCATTCAAAACAGCGGAAGAAAGAAACAAATGATGAAAATTTCCCCCTACCTCCGGACCGGAATTCCAGCGGTTATCTTCCTTTTCGGATGGTGTTCCGTGGCTGCCCAGGTTGCCGGTGCCGACTGCTGGCCTCTGTACCGGGGAAATGCACAGTTGACGGGTAATACGCCGGTCGTCCTTCAGCCTCCATTCAAACTCCTGTGGACTTATAAAACCGGGGACGCCATCAAATCGTCGCCGGTTATCTGCGGGGATATGATCTATATCGGATCAAACGACGGATTCCTCTACGCACTTACCACTGCAGGGAAACTGAAGTGGAAGTTCAATGCCGGGACCTCGGTGGAATCACCGCCGCTGATCCTCCGGAACACTGTATATTTCGGGTCGCTCGAGGGCATCCTTTTTGCCGTCGATTCCGGTTCGGGCAAGCTGAAGTGGAAGTATAAAACCGATGGTCAGATTTCGGGTTCGGCCAATTTTATAACACGCCATTCGGGGAAGCAAACTTGCATCCTGGTTGGCAGTTATGATTACAACCTTCACTGCGTGGATGCAGCCACCGGGAAAGGCATATGGAAATACGAATCGGGGAACTACATCAACGGGGCCCCGGCCGTCAGCGGCAAACTGGCCATTTTCGGGGGCTGCGACGGTTTCCTGCACCTGGTGGGGACCGACAACGGGAAACAGGAAGACCAGGTGGCCGTAGGGACCTATATTCCCGCATCGGCTGCTGTTTTAGGCGACAAGGCCTTTTTCGGCAATTACGACGGCGACTTTTTCTGCGTCGATACCCGGCTGAAAAAGATTCTGTGGAAAACCGGCGGTGGCGGGGCATTCGTGGCATCGCCGGCAGCCGCTGGGGGAAAGATCGTTACCGGGTCGCAGAACCATTACATTACCTGCTTTGACGCAATGGACGGGAAGGTGGTATGGAAATACAAGACCAACGGGAAAGTGGACGCCTCTCCTGTGATCGCCGGCAGCCAGGTGGTAGTTGCATCGGGCGACGGGATGATCCTGCTGCTCGGTCTCCCCAAAGGAAATGTCGTATGGAGCTGGGAAATAGGCAGCCCTATGACGGGCACGCCTGCGGTTACCGCCGGGATGATCGTGGTTGGCGCCGGGGACGGAAAAGTATATGCATTCGGACGGTAAAAATGAATCACTCCAACCCCGGAAAAAGGTTGAATTTTGGGAAAAGTAAAAGATAAATTATGAAAATCGTCAGCATTGTTCCCGGATTCGGCGGCACATTTTACTGCGGCAACTGCCTGCGCGACGGCGCCTTTGTACAGGCGCTCAGGGAGGCCGGACACGACGCCATGGTGCTTCCGATGTACCTGCCACTGACCTCCGTTGCACTGGCGGGGAAGGAAGCGCTGCCTGTTTTTTACGGTGCGGTCAATATTTACCTGCGGCAGCAGTTTCCAATCTTCAGGAACATGCCGGCCTGGATGGAACGTATGTTCGATTCGGCGCCGGTGCTGAAATTTGCCGCCGGGAAATCGGGCTCCACCCGGGCCCAGGGACTTGAAAAGATGACAGAATCAATGCTGCTTGGCGAAAAGGGCTACCAGAACAGGGAACTGGATCACCTGGTCGATTTCCTTAAAAACCACCAGAAACCGGATGTCGTCCATTTTTCAAACGCGCTGCTGCTCGGGATGGCAAAAAGGATTCGCGAAGAGGTAGGTGTTCCCATTGTCTGCTCGCTGCAGGATGAAGATGTCTGGGTGGATGCAATGGAACCCTCCTGGATTGACAGGATATGGAAACTGATGGCTGAAAAGGGACGTGATGTTGATGCCTTTGTGGCAGTAAGTTCCTGGTTCGCCGGGGTGATGCAGGAAAAGATGGACATTCCCGCCGAAAAGATTTCCGTCGTGCCGATCGGGGTAAAACCTTCTGATTACTCCACCTCACCACCGGCGTTAGCACCCCGCGCCATCGGTTACCTGTCGCGGATCTGCGAAGAAAACGGGTTTGAGATACTGGTGGATGCCTTTATCCTGCTGAAGGCCGACCCGCGCTTTAACGACCTGGTATTGATAGCCACCGGCGGCATGACAGGTGATGACAAACCCTTCCTGCGCCGGCAGTTGAAAAAACTTGAAAACAAAAACCTCGGCAGGCACCTGGAGATTCTTCCTGATTTCACACCCGGAAACCTGGCCGCTTTTTTCAATGCTCTTACCCTCCTTTCTGTGCCGGTGTTGAAGGGGGAGGCTTTCGGATTGTACCAGGTAGAGTCGCTGGCATCGGGGGTGCCCATCGTTCAACCCGAACTGGGGGCATTCCCCGAGATCGTCTTGACCACGGGCGGTGGAGTGCTGTATCATCCGAATACGGCTGAAGCGCTGGCCGACTGTCTGGCGGGGGTCCTTTCGGACGCCGCAGCACTTGACCGGATGAGCCGGGTTGGCAGAAGGTCGGTGGAGGAAAAATTCGACTGCAAAAAACTCACAGGACAAATGTTGAAGGTTTACGAAAAGGTTATCAGGTAAAATATGCTGGCAGAACTGAAGAACATTACCAAGTATTACGGGGAAAAAGGCGCAGGTAATTTCAGCCTCATCCTGGACGAGGTATCCATGGCCGTCGGGGAGCATGAATCGATAGCGATTACCGGACCCTCCGGATCCGGGAAAAGCACCCTGCTCAACATCCTCGGAACGCTTGACCATCCGTCATCCGGTGAGGTGATCCTCAATGAAACGGGGGTGAACCTTTTTGATGAAAACGGGCTTGCCGCCATACGCAGCCGCTTCATCGGGTTCGTGTTCCAGCAGCATTGCCTGCTGCCGCAGCTAACATTGCTTGAAAACATACTGCTTCCCCTGGTGCCTGTCAGGGATAAAGGTAAACGGGAAGAGGCTGTCATTCGCGCCCGGCGGCTCATCGAACGGGTTGGGCTTGCGAACCATTCCAACCGGTTGCCCGGCATGCTGTCGGTGGGCGAATGCCAGCGGGCCGCAGTGGTAAGGGCCCTTGTCAACCAGCCGCGGCTCCTGCTTGCCGATGAACCCACGGGTTCGCTCGACGCAGCCAATGCTGCCAACCTCGGACAATTGCTGCGCGAACTGAACCGCGAAGAAAATCTTGCCCTGGTGGTGGTGACCCATTCGCCGGAGATTGCCTCGCTCATGCAGAAAAGATACCGGCTCGCCGCCGGGAAACTTCAGCCGACCGATGCATGATGAACCTCTCCCGACTGATCAGGCGTAACCTGTGGTTCTACCGTAAGCCATACCTGTCCGTGATGTTCGGGGTGATGACCACTACGGCTGTGCTCACCGGGGCACTGATCGTAGGTGATTCGGTGAGGTTCAGCCTGCAGAAGATTGCCCATGACAGACTGGGTGGAATCAGGTATGCGGTGCCGCCGGGCGAACGGTTCTTCAGGCAGGAACTTGCACGCGGGATTTCGGGCATTACGAAACAAGCAGTCGCCCCGGCCGTGCAGTGCGGGGCCATGGCCATCAACAGCAGCAGGAACCTGCGGATAAACCAGGTGGTGGTTACCGGGATCGATCAGCGATTCTGTGATTTTTGGGATCATCCGTTCCGGAATCCCGGTGAGGAGGAGGCCATCATCAGCCGGAATGTGGCTGAAAAACTGGGGTTGAAGAAGGGTGACGACCTGTTGCTCCGCATACAGAAACAGGGCGGCGCCCCGCCCGATGCCCCGTTCGCAATGGATAAAAAGGCTTCGGTATCGCTGCGGGTCAGAGTTACAGCCATAGCCGGTGATGAAGGAATGGGCCGCTTCAGCCTGAAGAGCAACCAGGCGGCCCCGTATAATATTTTCGTTTCCCTTGCGCAGATGTCGCTCGCATTAGGTCTGCCAGGCTTTGCAAACATGATTCTCACCGGCGGGGATGACACCCCTGCAACAGGTCCTGCGAATCCTGACGGCGCCCTCCGCCATTGCTGGCAGCCCGAAGATGCGGGGATTCATTTCACGCGTTTGCCCTCCCTCCCGGATGAGGCAATTCCGCATGAAAGAGCCGGGGGAACCCGGATGGAGGTTACAACCAGCAGGATCTTTTTTGACGACAACACTGCGGAGGCGCTTCAGTCTGTCGTTCCCGGGTGCGAACCGGTCCTGACCTGGATGGTCAATTCGATATCATGCGGGAATCATGCAACCCCCTATTCTTTTGTAACCGGGGTAAGTGATTCCTTCCTGGGACGGAAAATCCAACCCCGTGAAATCATCGTCAACAACTGGCTGGCAAAGGATCTTGCCCTGCATCCGGGCGATTCGGTCGGCCTGCGTTATTTCCTGATGGGCCCGATGCGGTCGCTCCGGGAGGACAGTACGCGGTTTGTGGTCGGGGCCATTGTCCCCGACAGGAACAGCCTGGCCGACAGGGGGCTGATGCCCGCGTTCCCGGGCATGTCGGATGCCGGCAATTGCCGCGATTGGGAAACCGGCGCCCCCATTGACCTTAAAAAGATCAGGGACAAGGATGAACAGTATTGGAAAGAATACCGTGGAACGCCAAAGGCCTTTATCCGGCTCGAAACCGGTCAGAGGATCTGGAACAACAGGTTTGGCCGCTTTACGGCATTCAGGTTTGTCGCCGTGGAATCGCAAATAAAGCAGATCAGAAACAAGGTCATGTCAGAACTCAGCCCTGTGCAGTCGGGACTTACCTTCAGGGACGTTTTCCGGGAAGGCCGCAGGGCAGCCGGGAATGGTTCCGATTTTGGCCAGTTGTTCCTCAGCCTGAGCTTTTTTATCATCCTCAGCGCTCTCCTGCTGACGGTGCTGCTGTTTTCGCTGTCCGCCATGAGCCGGTTGGGCGAAGCGGGAATCCTCTCCGCTGCCGGTTTCCGCCGCCGGACCATCATCCTTGTCATGATTGCTGAAGCCCTGGTCGTTGCCATTGCCGGGGCTGTGCCGGGCGCCGGGTTTGGGATCCTTTTCAACCGCCTGCTGATCCTTGGATTAAACACCCTCTGGATCGACGCCGTCGGTACTTCCATGGTGGTCATGCACGTTGAACCGGTCTCCCTGGTCATCGGCGCCCTGGTGGGAATCGTTCTTTCGGTATCGGCTATGGCCGTGGTTCTCAGGTCCGGCCTGCGCAACCCCCTGTCAGAACTGGTAAAGGGGAAAACCTCCGGCACGGGCCCTGCGGTTTCAAAGCGATTCCAACATCTATCTGCAGCAGCAGGGATTGTATTTCCGGCCATCTCCGTCATCATGGTGACCGTGTTACTGGTCACCCGTCAAACAATGAATGTACCCCTGTACCTCCTGGCGGGCGCCATGGCACTGGCAGGCGGGTTGTTCCTGGCAAATTTTGTTCTCTCCCGGACTGTCATGACGAAGGCCCATCTCATTCCGCGGTTCAGAGGACTTGTTATCAGGAATATGGCGCAGAACCGGCGGCAAACCATGGCTGTTCTGACCCTGCTGGCGCTGGGAACCTTTTCGGTCATCATCACCGGGGCAAACCGCAAAACCTACCATGGAGCAGGCCCCGACCGCTCCTCCGGGACCGGCGGTTTCCTTTTCTGGGCCGAAACACTCCTCCCGATCAGGTATGACCTGAACAGTTCCCCGGGCATCAAAGCATATTCCCTCGGCGATGAAGCGTTGCTGAAACCATTGCATTACGTGCACCTGACCAGGCGCGACGGCGATGACGCCAGCTGCCTGAACCTGAACCAGGTTTCGCAGCCTGCTCTACTGGGAGTCCCGCAGCATTATTTTGACCGGGTCGGCGCGTTCAGTTTTACAAGCCTGCATCCGACGGCCAACCATGAGCATCCCTGGAAATCGCTTGAAAAGGAACTTGCCCCGGGTGTGATCCCGGGTTTCGCAGATCAGACGGTGATCACCTGGGGACTTGGCAGGAAAAACGGCGACACCCTTTTTTACCGCGCTGAATCGGGAAAAACACTTAAAATAAGATTGGTGGGGGGTCTTGAAAATTCAATTTTCCAGGGCAACATCCTGGTTTCCGACAGCCTGCTGCGCCTTTTTTACCCGTCGGCGGGAGGTTCTCAGGTTATGCTCATTGAGGTTCCTTCAGCATCCGGGGACACCATTGCCCGCCGGCTGGAGGTGCTATTCCGCGACGAGGGGATGATGGTCACCAGTGCAGCGGCACGCCTGGAGGCATTTGATGCCGTGGAGAACACCTACCTCTCGGTTTTCATGATGCTTGGCGCACTGGGCATGATCATCGGCACCATTGGTTTCGGGATACTGATCCTGCGGAGCATCCGACGGAGGAAACAAGAATTTGCCCTGTACCGTGCGCTTGGGTTTACGAAAAATTACATCTTCCGGCTCATCGTGGCCGAACATGTTTTGATGTTGATTGCTGCCATGTTGCTTGGGATGGTATCGGCACTGGCTGGAATACTGCCATCGCTGGTCACCCCCGGTGCTGTCGTTCCCTGGCTCTTCATGTCGGGGCTGATCCTGCTGATGACGGTCAATGGCATGCTGTGGATATTTATTCCTGCCGGTGCTGCTTTGAAAAATGCACTGATGCCCGGGCTGAGGGGTGAATGATGAGTTTTTGATATAAGAGGAAAATGGAACGAAAAATAACCTGGCTGCTGACCATTTGGATGGCAGGAACAACCTGCCTGGTTTCGGGTCAGCAGGCTTCCTATTTCGACAGTACCTGGACCAACTATTTCCGGTTGAATTCCGGCGGATGGACCGCCGGGGATGCCACCCTGTCCGTTCCCTTACCCGACCACCGGGTCATATGGCTCTTTGGCGACAGCTACACGGTCAATGTTGACACGATCACCAACAGCCTTCCATGCCTGTTCCAGGTGAGGAATTGTTACATGGTGCAGGATTCGGTGAACCGGTCGGTATTCAAAACCATCCTGGACACAACCATGACCGGGGTAAACCAGACGACCTTCAAAATTGTGCCGAACGATACCACGCTGCTCTGGCCCGGCCATGGCTATGTGAGGAACGACACGGTTTACCTGTTCACCGAGCGCTATAATTCAACCACCCTGGCCTATCTCGGCTGCTACCTGGTGAAACTGAAATTTCCCGATCTTCACCAGGTAGGGATTTACCATGTCCACGATAATGGGGCAAACGCGATTTACGGCAGGGCGGTGATCGCCGACACTGCATCCGGTTATCTTTATATCTACGGGAACAGGCTGAACTGGATCGTATGGGAACCGGTCGTTGCGCGTTGCAGCATCAGCAACCCGCTGCTGCCATGGGAATACTACGACGGATCGGGATGGTCGTGGTCGCCCGGACAGGCGATGCCGATCTCTTCCGACCCGGTTTCTCCCGGGTTCAGCGTCATGAAACAAAACGGGGGTTACTACCTGGTCACCCAGGAGAATGGCTACCTGGAGTGCGGATTGGGCCGTGAAATCTATTCATACGCAAGTCCCGAACCGTGGGGACCCTTCACCGGGAAAAAACTGCTTTATACCGAGGAGAGCAAATTCAACGGGTGGTACCTGCTGACCTACAATGCCCAGGCACATCCCTATTTTACCGAAAACAACGAGTTGCTTATCTCCTACAACGTAAACGACAAGGTTGACACGCTGGTACCCCATATTTGTCCCTCCGAATGCAGGCATATCTGGACCGACCGGATGGATGCCGACTCCTACCGGCCGAAGTTCATCCGGGTTGGTATTGACCTGATCACCGGTGAGTTTTCGCCTGCAGGAAATCCCGTCAATGGGAAAAACACTTCCCAGGAAGTACGGTTGCAACCGAACCCGGTAGCCCGGGGATCCTCCTTTTCATGTGAAATTGTTTCACCCTGTAAAACCGGCGGTGAAGTTGTAATGACCGACATTATTGGCCGTGTGATATGCCACGAGCCGGTTCCTTCCCGGAAAGGGCAGGGCCGCGTACTGCTGACGGCCCCGGAGCAAAAGGGGCTTTACCTGGTCTCGCTGAAGAATGTCAGCAACGATTCCCCTACTGTTAAGCTGGTTGTCCTGTAAGCGGGAGAACGGGCAGCAATACTTTGAAAGTAAGATCGTTTGTTGTAACCGGGAGTCTTCCGATACTCCATGCTAAAAATGATATCATGCGAACCCTGGTCTTCAAGCAGTTCCTGCCGGTCACCCTGTCCGAAGCGTGGAATTTTTTCAGCAACCCTGCAAACCTTGGCAGGATCACGCCACCCGCGATGAACTTCATCATCCGGTCGGAGGTGCCTGCAAAAATATACCCGGGGCTGATCATCCTTTACCGCGTATCGCCCGTTTTCGGCATCCCGGTAAAATGGGTTACGGAGATCACACATGCTGAAGAGCCATTTTTCTTCATTGATGAGCAGCGGTCGGGTCCCTATGCCATCTGGCACCATGAGCACCGTTTTGAAGAGGTGGCCGGGGGGGTGATGATGACGGATAAACTTTTTTACAAGGTCCCGTTTGGAATATTCGGGGTGGTTGCCGACTGGCTGTTCGTTCACAGGAAGGTACTGTCAATCTTTACTTACCGTACAAAGGTTCTCACCAATCCTTCCGTGATCGCCCCCGGGCAAAAATAAAAGAGGTTGCTTCAAAATAACTTCCGAAGCAACCTCCCGCAATGTTGTTTTTAGTTACTGTTTTTTTGGTTCCACCCCCATGTTGTAAAACATGAATGACCACTTATCGGTTTCACCCTCGATGACCTTGCCCAGGGAAGAGCCGGAGGCGCCATGGCCCTGGTTGGTCTCGATGCGGATCAGCACCGGGTTGTTCCCCTTCTGTTTTGCCTGCAACGTGGAGATGAACTTAAAGGAGTGCGCCGGCACCACGCGGTCGTCATGATCGGCGGTTACCACCAGCGTTGCCGGGTATTCCACGCCATCCTTAATGTTGTGCAACGGCGAATATTTGTAGAGCACCGGGAAATATTTCGCGCTGTCGCTGCATCCATATTCCACCGACCAGCCCCAGCCAACAGTGAATTTCTGGAAACGGAGCATGTCCATTACCCCCACTTCGGGTATCGCCACTTTAAAAAGGTCCGGACGCTGCGTCATCACCGCGCCGATCAGCAGGCCGCCGTTCGAGCCGCCGTTGATGGCCAGCTTTTCCTTCGAAGTGTATTTCTTGTCGACCAGGTATTCCGCCGCGGCGATGAAATCATCAAAGCCGTTTTGCTTGTTCAGCAGGTTGCCTCCCTTGTGCCATTTCTCGCCGTATTCACCGCCGCCGCGGATGTTGGGCATGGCAAACACCCCGTCGTTTTCGTACAGGATGATCTTTGAGTTGGAAAAATAGGGGGTCGAGCTTACCCCGAAACCGCCATAGGCATAGAGCAGTGTGGGATGCGACCCGTCAAGCAAGATCCCTTTTTTGTGAACCAGGAACATGGGAACCTTCGTACCATCCTTGCTCGTGTAGAATACCTGTTCCGTTTCAAAATCTTCTATCCTGGCATTGGGTTTGGCCTGCTTGAACACCTCCGATTTCCCGGTGGCCAGGTCATAGCGGTAAATGCAGGGGGGATAGGTAAAAGATGAAAAATCGTAGAAAGCATAGGTGTCGGTATTGAATCCGCCGATACCCGAAGCCGACCCGATGGCAGGCAGCGGGACTTCATGTTCCATGGCGCCGTCGACCGAATACTGGTAGATCTTTGTACTGGCATCCTTGAGGTAGGCGGCAAACAGTTTCCCGCCCAGGGTCATAACTGCTTCCAGTTTCTCCGGTTTTTCAGGGATCAGATCCTTCCAGGAGGCACGCTGCGGATGTTCCGGGTCGACCAGCACTACCCTGTAGTTGCCGGCGCCGTCGTTTGTGTTTACGATCAGCTTGTTGCCAATATTGTTGACGATCCCGTAGTTGAATTCATATCCCTTGAAAAGGAGTTTGAAATCTTTTTGTCCGCCGGCAAGGTCCTTGTAAATGATCTCTGTTCCGTCGGTTCCCGGCGATTTGTAAATGAACAGGAACTTTTCGTCTTCGGTCACCTGCGGAGAATAGTACATCTGGGGATGGGTTTTGTCTTCGAATACCATCCGGTCCTGTTCCTGCTTGTCGCCCAGTTTGTGGTAATAAATTTTCTGGTTCTCGCTTTTGGCTGAAAGCTCGGTTCCCGGGGCCGGTTTGTCGTAACGGCTGTAATAAAAACCTCCGCCCTGCCAGGCTGAACCGCCGAATTTCAGCCAGTCAAGCTGGTCGTCCAGCTTTTTCTGCGTGGCGATCTCTATGATGAACATGGTCTGCCAGTCACTCCCTCCCTTGTTGATGTGGTAAGCGAGATATTTTTTGTCGTTTGAAACTCCGTCGAGCGCCACTGATACCGAACCATCCGTCGACAGGGTGTTGGGATCGATCAGCACCTTCGCTTCGCCATCAAGCCCCTTTTGGATGTAGTAAACCGACTGGTTCTGCAACCCTGATTGCCTGGTGAAGATGATGTAATCGCCCGCTTTGAAAGCGCTGAAGAATTTATCATAGTTCAGCAGGTCTTTGTAACGGTTCCTGATCTGATCGCGAAAGGGGATCTTTGCAAGGTAATCCCCGGTAAGGCCCTGCTCGGTTTTTACCCATGCCTTTGTTTCAGCGGAGGTGTCGTTTTCAAGCCAGCGATAGGGATCGGCTACCGTCGTGCCGAAGTAGTTGTCGGTCTGGGTCCCCTTTTTCGTTTCAGGATAGGTCAGCTTTGCTGTCGGCGCCTTGCACTGGGTGCCAATCACGGCGGTTGCAAACAGCAATGGAAAGAACAGTTTTATTTTCATAGGTTGTTTTTTGTCAGCATGAATGTTTAAACCGCGCAGCAGTTCTGTAACGGCATGCCCGTGGTCAAAATTTAGGGTCGTAAAAGTAATGATGATTATAGGTTTGTGCAAATTTATTTCGGGAACAGGGCAATTTGCGGCAAGTCTTAGAAGGAGCCTTTCAGCCTGATGTACACCGTTGTCTGCGACAGCCGTTCCGTCGGCGGGTCGTATGACTGGTAGCCCTGGGCGATCAGGGAAAGGTCCAGGTTGTTCATCAGCGAAAAGGTAAAGGTGGGGATGATGAAGTACATCCTGTTGTACGGGTTATAGATCCCGGCCAGCGCCAGGCTGATCAGCGGGGTGACCGGGCAGGAGATGGAGCCGTAAAGCGAAACTCCGGTAAGGAATGGGTTTTTCACGTTCAGCAGATCGGGGTTGAACTGGCTTAACAGGATGTTGGAGGAGTTGGAGGAATTTGAATTGTAAAAGCCCTCGAACCGGATGATAATGGCATTCCTGAAAGTATAGTCATATTCTACTGATGCGAGCAACACCCCGGCGGTATCGCTGAAATGTTTCAACGGGTGGAACCAGCTCATCTCGCCCTTGAAACCGCCTTTTGCGATCTGGCCGGACCACCCGAGACCGAGTACAAGGTCACTTTGCGTGAGGACTCCCGTCAGGCCCTGGAAATCATACCGCCATTTGTTGAAACGGTATAAGCCCGCCGCCGTGATCTTTTTATGGTTGTCGGCTTTGACGGCCAATTCCGCCTTCGAAGAGGCGCTTGTGAAGTATTGCAGTCTTACGGCATCGCTGCCGGGCTTTTCCTCGTAATCGAAATCAAAATATGAATAGGTGTTGAAAATATCGTTGGGGTTCCAAACGAAGGTCTGACTCCAGTTGATCCGTTGCCGCCCCACGGTTGCCTGGAAGTTGTTCCTGGTATAGTCGAGCCACAGCCGGTCGATCGAAACGTTCAGAATAAAGGATTTCCCGGTGAAGATATTCCGGTTGAGATTTACCAGCCCGTTGTCGGCTGCAATAAAATCCTTGTATTGCGGGGTCAGTGCCACAAGATCGCCCCAGTAAAACCGGTTCCGCTCTTCGAGCAAGAAGGTGAAACTGTTCGATATGTTCCACCGGAAATTGAGCCGGTTGTGGATGAGGTTGCTGGTGATCCAGGTTTTGTTGATATCGTGGATGACCGCCGACTGCATGTCCTTGACATACCCGTTGAACGACCAGTTCCGCTCCTTTTCAGGGGCGATGGAATCCTGCGAATGGGCGGGCAGCGTAAATAGAAGGAATAACGCCACCGGCAGGATCGATTTCAGCGCCGGCCGGAAAACCCTGCCTGATCTCACCCGGGCAGAATTTTGTGTGTATACCGATTCAATTTTTGATGGCATGGTTTCTATTCTTTGGCCCTCACCTCCCGGTCCCCTCTCCCAGCGGGAGAGGGGGCTTGGGGGGTGAGTTTTTTAAGACATCCCCCACGATCTTCCCGTCTTCAAGGGTGATCACGCGCCTGGCCTTGGCCACCACGCGCGAATCGTGCGTTGAGAAAATGAAGGTGATGTTTTCCTCCCTGTTCAGTTTTTCCATAATCTCCAGGAGATTCTCCGCCGACTTCGAATCGAGGTTGGCCGTTGGTTCGTCGGCCAGGATGAACTTCGGCTTCGAAGCCAGGGCACGGGCCACGGCAACGCGCTGTTGCTGCCCGCCCGATAATTTCCCGGGCCGCGCGTTGATCTTGTTGCCGAGCCCTACCGATTTAAGCAGTTCAAGGGTTCGCAGATCCCGCTGCTCACGGTTCACCCCCTGCAGTTGCATGATGAATTCCACATTCTCCTTTGCCGTAAGCACGGGGATCAGGTTGAACGACTGAAAGACGAAACCGATGTTCCGTAGCCTGAAATCGATCAGTTTCCTCGATTTTAAACGGGTGATGTCGGTTTGGTCGATGACGATCTCCCCGCTGGTTGGTGCATCGAGTCCGCCCATCAGGTTGAGAAGGGTTGTTTTCCCCGAACCCGAAGGCCCGACGATGCTGGTGAATTCACCCTCCCTGAAGGACAGGTTCACCCCGTTCAGGGCATACACCGGGATCGTTTTCTCATCGTATACCTTGGTCAGGTTCTTAATCTCAATAATATTCATAACCTCACTATTTACAAATTTTCCAATCCTCAAATTTCCACATCCTCAAATTTCCACATCCCCACATCCCCAAATTTTCACATCCTCAAATCCCCAAATTTCCACATCCTCAAATCCCCACATCCTCAAATCCTCAAATCATTTATTAATCAACCCTGATCGCCTCCACCGGGTTCAGTTGCAGGGCTTTTCTTGCCGGCATTACGGCTGATAAGATGCCAGTGCAGAATATCATCACCGTCAGGTTGATATAAAAGACCGTGCTGATGTAAGGATAGATCTTCGGATCAAAGCCAAAAGCCCCCAGCCCTTTCGACATTGAAGCAAGATCGATGCCGTAATGGCTGAACAACCCGACCAACCCGATGCTTAGCGCCATCCCGACAATCCCGCCGATGAAGGTCAGGAAAACAGTCTCCAGCATGATCATCCTGAATACGCGCGATTTACTCATCCCCACCGCCATCAGCATCCCGAGTTCACGGGTTCGTTCGAAGACAATCATCAGCATGGTGTTGACGATGCCAAAAGCCAGCGCAAACAGGATGATCCCGAGAATGATGTAAACTTCAATGGCGATGGCCGAGGTAATCATCCCCATGTCGGGCCGCAGTTCAACCCAGTTCCGGACCTCCATTGCCGGCAGTTTTGCCTTGATGGCGGCCTCCGCCGCCGGGATGTCATCGATGTTTTGCAGGATCAGCGCGATCTCCTGGATCCCGTTGTCGGTGCCGGTCACCTGGTCAAGGTCACTTTTCCTGACGAAAACATTGGTTTCATCAAACATCGTGTTGGATGTCTGGAAGATGCCGTTTACCGAAAATGCCGCCTCGGTGAGGTCGCCGTCGGGGTTCTGGAAGCGGAGGATCACCTTGGATTTCAGCCTGATCTTGAGTTTGGTCGCCAGCTTTTGCCCGATGACGATCTGGTTCCTGTGCCTTCCGGTGAAATATCCGCCGGCACTATCGTGGATTGTTGTAAACAGCGTGCTTACCTTTTTTTCCTGAAGCGGGTCGACTCCAAGTATCTGGATCCCGGTGGCCGAATTCGGCGATGCAGCCATCCCCGCGATCCTGGTCCGGGCAGAAACGGCTTTCACCGCCGGCATCTTTGCAAGCGATGCGGCAACGCCCATGGCATCCGGGATGACGTAACGCGATTCGAAATTCTTCTGGAAGGCAGGGTGGTGGACCTGGATGTGCGACACCTCGTTGTTGATCCCCGTCCTGATCTTCTGTTCAACCATCCCGGTGATGATCGATGCGGTAAAAACCCCGCCGGCAAGTCCCAGCGTAATCGCCACGATAACGATCAGGCTTCGGACCTTATTCCGCCATACATTTTTAAATGCAATCCTGAAAATCATAAAGTTTCCTTTTATACACTATCTCCTTGTCACCCTTTCGCTATTTCGCCATATCGCCATTTATTTATGCAACGCCTCCGCCACCTTCAGCTTCATGATTTTTCGCACCGGGTAAATACAGGTTACGCACACGATGATCAGCACGGAGACCACATTGGATAAAATAAATCCCGGTTTCAGAGCCAGGGGCATCAGCGGTTCGATGCCATAGCTGATGAAAGCCTGGGCCATATTTCCCCACAGGTGAAGCGGGTTGATGTTGAACCAGATCATGATCGGCATGGCCCCGGCAACCCCGGCCAGGGTTCCGGTCAGCCCGATAAGGAGCATCTCCAGCACGAGGATCACCGACAGACGACGCTTCTGCATGCCGACAGAAACGATCACACCGAACTCCTTCATCCGCTCATTGGTCATCATGATTACGGTGCCGAAAATACCGAATCCCACGATCATGTAAAGGATCGCAATGATGATCATCCCCGCTGCCGTTTTGACCTTCAGTTGCTGCATCACCTCGATCATCATCTCATCCCAGCGCATCACTTCGTATCTGTTCCCGTCGGTTTTGCTTTTCAAACCTGCCAGCGTGGCGTTGATCTCATCTGGGTTTACCAATGTGACCGAAAGGGAGGTGATCCGTTGGTCGGCACTGAAAAAATCCTGGGCAGCAGCGAGGTTCATATAGACCATCTGGTTGTTGAGCTGCGGGGAAGGGAAATGCAGGATCCCCGAAACGGGATATTTCCCGGCCGCACTCACCCCATGGAATCCCTGACCGAGCAGCACCAGCGTGTCGCCGGTATGCAGACCCAGGAAGGATGCCAGTCCTTCGGCCACCAGGATGCCCTTGCCGGCCGGGTCGAGGTACCGGCCGCTGACCACCCTTGCCGAAAGATGGGTCAGGGCATCTTCCCAGGTCGGGTCGGTGCCCGCCAGCAACACTCCTTTTGTCAGCTTCCCGAAGGAGGAGAGGGCGAAATATTCGAGCCGCGGAACGGTTTTATCCACATTTTGGGTTGACCCCACCAGGCGGGTCAGCGAATCGTCATAAACAATGGAATTGTTGATGTCGCGGTCGTCCCAATAACCCTTTTTGTGGATCTGGATGTGACCGGTATACGACTGTACCACGATTTTGGTAAGATTGTCGAACCAGCCGATCTGCAACGACCGTACGATCAGGGCGAGGAAGATCGCCAGGAAAATGGAGGCGGCGGTAAGCAGGGTCCTTCGCCTGTTTCGCCAGATGTTGCGCCATGCAAGCCTGATGTCACTCATACCGGTTATCTTATTTTTTTCATGTTCTGCTGCGAAAAGAACCCTTCGTCGATCTTCGTGTTGAACTTCATCTCATCGATGTGCATGATGGTTTTCTGCCCCTTTTTGTTTTTCGGAACCATCTCGAGGCGGGTGGGGATTTCACGGTCGCCCATTTTTTTAATATCATAGTTGTTGGCCACGTTGACCAGGAGGTTGTCCTCATCGTAATACTCGGTCATCCACTGGTCGTAACTGTTCACCGTGACCCACATGATCACCTTCCCCCACACCACAGCAGCGTCGGGCAACGGGGTCAGCTCGATCTTGAAGCATTCCATGTCACGAATCTTTTCCCTGCCAAGCAGTTTGTGGGTGTAATCGACCACGATGGACGACTGCCTCACCAGGTCGTCGTTAGTGAAATCGGAGCCCATCCACGACTGGAGCATCATCGACGGCGGGATCTTGATGGTTTTGTCGATCGAGGGGACCCAGTTCCACATCTCGGTTTTGATCTTCAGGAAAACCGACCCCTTGTCTTTGGCGGGGGAGGTGATCAGCACCAGCGAATATTCCCTGTTTTTCGACCAGGTCTTCATGGTGATGGTTCTCGTCCAGTCGGGCCTCACCACCGTCATGGTCATGATTCCCTCGCTCGACAATCCGCGGGTCTTTTCATCGGCCTTCCTGATGATCTCTTTTGCGGTCAGTTCCTGGGCGTGCAACCCGGGAAGGAGGGCAAACAGCGACAGGATAAGGAATGCCTGTTTTATCATTGTTAATTTTCCGGTCACAGCTTCTTGTTTTTTTTGAGTTTTGAACTTTGATCTTTCAGTTTGTAAACATCCACAATCCTTTCCTTGATCGCGTCGAGCGGGTAATGTTCCGGGTCGGCAATGAATTCGTAAGTCACGCCGCTGATCAGGGTGCTCAGGAAGGCCACCTCCAGGGTGGGATCTTTGTACCCCTGCGCCTTGAAATAGCCCGAGGCCATCACCAGGGGCAGCTGTGAGGCCTCCAGGATATCTTCGCTGAGGATCTGCTGAACGGCAGGCTGGCTGAAAATCGCCATGTACATCTTCCACAGGATGAGGTTTGATTTCAGGTGATCGAAGAGCCGGTCAAAGTAACGCAACAAGGCGTCGGGGTCAAGTTCGCCGGTACCGTCGGGATTGATCAGGGCCATCATCATGTCCATGATCTCACGGAAGATGTATCTCAGAAGATCCTCCTTGCCGGTGAAATAGTTATATAACAGACCTTTTGAGATGCCTGCATGTTTCGCAAGGTTGCTGATTGAAACGGCGTGATACCCGGTTGTTGCAAAACACTCCAGGGCGGCATCCAGGATCTCCCTGCGTTTCCCTTCCCGGATCTCTTCAAATTTTTCCTTGGTTCTCGGACTCATAATTTATGACTGAACGGTCGGTCAAAGGTAAAACAAATTTTAATATAACAATGAAAAAGTTCATTGGTTCAGAAATTTTTTGCAAAAAGGGGGTTGCTGCCTTGCACAGTAGTTTTCATTTCGTCAGTAAAACCAGTTGTCTTCTGTGGTTTTTCGCCATACGTCAATAAAGGTTACATTTGCATTGCCTGCCGGAAGCGGGTTTAAGCAATCCGGTTAAACGGATGACCTTGTAATAACAATCCTAATCTTAATAACATGAAATCAGCATTCATATTGATCCTTTCCTTTTTTGCCATGCAATTTTGTTTCGGGCAGCATCCATTTTATTCAAAAGCCTACGGAGATAGTACAAACAGGGCCGTCATTTTTCTGCATGGCGGGCCCGGATACAATGCCGTTTCGTTTGAGTTTTCAACCGCGCAGAAACTGGCAGGTCTGGGCTTTTATGTCATCGTTTATGATCAGCGGGGATGTGGAAGGACACGGGCCGATACAGGTTCGCGGTTTACATTCCAGGAAGCGTTTGATGACCTGAACGGCATTTATAAAAAATACAACATCACAACAGCCACCCTGATCGGTCATAGTTTCGGGGGCACCCTGGGGATTCTTTATTCAAAAACTTTTCCCGGGAAGATCAGCAGCCTGGTACTGGTCAGCAGTCCCCTGTCGTACCAGCAGATGTTCAGGACGATCATTTCGAAATGCAGAAAGACTTTTTCCGAATCCAAATCGCAGCAGTTGCAATACATTGAAGCCCTTGAAAAAATCGATACAGCCTCTCTGGAATACAGCAGTTACTGTTTTCTTTATGCCATGTCGGGCGGGTTTTACAAGACAAAAAATCCTACCCGGGAATCGCAGGAAATCAATGATTCACTCAAGAAATGCGCGAACGTATCCCTGTTATCGAACATGACCCAGAAACCTGTGAATGGATTTTACAAAAACGAGCATTATACCACCCTTGATCTGTCGGCCGCGCTGGCGGAGGTATCGAAAAATACAAGGGTATACGGGATTTACGGGCAGGAGGACGGACTTTTTGATGAGCAGCACCTCGCCAAACTGAAATCAGCTATCGGGGAGGACAACTTTACCCTGGTGAAAGGATCCTCGCACAATGTTTTCATCGATCAGCAGGCAATTTTTCTCGATCTGGTAAGAAAGGTGGCCGGGAAAAAATAACCCGGGTCAACCGCGCTCTGCCGGAACGATGATCCAGGCGATGATGTAGCCCAGCAGCCCGATGAACCCGGCAAAAAACAGGGCTGCGGTGACAACGCGGATAATGACGGGATCGACATTGAAATAATTCCCAAGGCCCCCGCATACGCCCCCGATGACCCGGTCATTCACTGAACGATATAATCTTTTTGGTTCCATAAAACTGAAATTTGTTGATTAGATGCCTGTAAAGACTTCCCGTTACAAAAATAGCCGATTTTTTCAATTTTCGCCATTTCGCTATTTCGCCATTTCGCTATTTCGCTACCTCGCTATTTATTTCCAAAACCTCTCTAATTTTGCAGAAACTATCTTTCTATGGAATGGATTGAAAAACTCGACGGGAATGTGATCGTAAGCGATGCCGAATGCAGGATCATTTATATGAATGAGCATGCACTGTCAAACTATGAAAAGGACGGGGGAAAGGAGTTGATCGGCAGGGACCTGCTGGAATGTCATTCGGAATCGTCCAGGAAAAAGATCCTGGAGATCATGACAAGCGGGAAGAAAAATGTGTATACCATCGAGAAACGGGGAAAGAAGAAGATCATTTACCAGTCGCCCTGGTTTGCCGGCGGCGAATTCAGGGGAATCGTCGAGCTTTCGCTCGAGATTCCCTTCGAAATGCCCCATTATAACAGGGATTGATGTTTACTTGGCTGCCTTCTTCTCGTCGGCGATCTTTTTCAAAACCTCCTCCTGGAGCAGTTTCGGCAGCGGGGTGTACTTGAAAAACTCCATCGAGTAGTTTGCACGTCCGCTGGAGATGTTGCGCAACTGGGTTGCATAACCGAACATCTCCATCAGGGGGACGAATGCATTGACTTTCTGAGATCCTTTACGGTACCGGCGCATGGCTTCGATTTTGCCGCGGCGGCGGTTCAGGTTGCCCACCACGTCGCCGATGTATTCGTCGGGGGTGTTCACCTCTACCTTCATCATCGGTTCGAGCAGCACGGGGTCGGCTTTCATGAAACCCTGCTTGAAGCCGATGGAGGCGCAGGTCTGGAAGGCCATGTCGGAACTGTCGACCGGGTGAAAACTGCCGTCGAGCAGCACCACCTTGACGTCCACCACCGGGTACCCGGCCATGACGCCGCGTTCGAGTGTTTTAAGGATGCCCTTGTTGACCGATGGGATGTATTCGGCAGGGATGTTGCCGCCCTTGATCTTTTCGATGAATTCGTATCCCTTTCCTTCGTTGGGCTCGAGCCGCATCAGCACGTGTGCGAACTGGCCCTTGCCGCCGGTTTGCTTTGAATGTTTGTAATTCGATTCAACTTCGGTGGTGATGGTTTCGCGGAAGGCAACGGCGGGTTCGCCAACGACGGCATCGACCTTGAATTCGGTTTTCAGCCGGTCGACAATGATCTCCAGGTGGAGTTCGCCCATCCCGGCAATGATCGTTTCTTCGGTTTCGTCGTCGAAACGCACGTTGAACGAAGGATCTTCCATGGCCAGTTTATGCAGGGCTTCTCCGAGTTTCGACTGGTCGGCGCGTTTCGCCGGGTTGATCTTCAGCTCGATGACACTGGGCGGAACGTGGATGGTTTCGAGCAGGAAGCGGTGTTCGTCTCCGCAGAGGGTGTCGCCGGTCTTGGTGACCTTCATCCCGATGAGCGCCACGATGTCGCCTGGGCCTGCTTCGGCAATTTCTTCACGATCCTTTGCATGGATCCTGAAAATACGGCCTACGCGCTCGTGTTTTCCCTTGGTGGAATTGAAAACCTGCATGCCGCTTTTGAGCGTTCCCGAGAAAATACGTGTAAAGGTCTGCTGTCCGACAAAAGGATCGTGGATCAGTTTGAAGGCAAGCGCCGAAAATGGTTCTTTTAAAGAAGGATGGCAGGTGTGCAGTTTTTCAGGGTCATCGAGGTCGGTACCGGTAACGGCGCCAACATCGATGGGGGAGGGAAGGTAATCGACCACGGCGTCGAGCAGCATCTGGACCCCTTTATTTTTATACGCTGCACCGCAAAAGACCGGCGTGATCAGCAGTTTCAGGGTTGATTCGCGCAGGGCCTTTTTCATCATTTCGGGAGAGACCTCCTTGTCCTCCATGAACAATTCCATGATGTCGTCGTGGAATTCGGCAAGTTTCTCAACGGCCCAGGCACGGGCCTCTTCGGTCCTCTGTTTGTATTCTTCGGGGATGGGCGTTTCAATCTGCTCCATCTCCTGGAACATCCAGGCTTTGCGTTCGATGATGTCGATGATGCCGGTAAAATGTTCTTCAGCGCCCATCGGAATGTGAAACGGAACAGCGTTGGCATCGAGGTATTTGTTCATCTGGGCGACTACGGCCCCGAAATCGGCGCCGGTGCGGTCCATCTTGTTGATGAAGGCAAAGCGGGGCACACGGTAGCGGTCGGCCTGGTTCCAGACGGTTTCGCTCTGGGGCTCAACGCCACCCACGGCGCAGAAAACGGCAACCATGCCGTCGATGACGCGCAGCGAGCGCTCCACCTCGATGGTAAAATCGACGTGACCAGGGGTGTCAATCAGGTTGATCTGGTGTCCTTTCCAGGCGCATGTGATGGCCGCCGATGCGATCGTGATTCCGCGTTCCTGTTCCTGCTTCATGAAATCCATGGTTGCAGCTCCGTCGTGGACCTCGCCCATCTTCCGGTTGGTGCCGGAAAAGAAAAGGATACGCTCGGTAACAGTGGTTTTGCCGGCATCGATGTGTGCCGCAATTCCTATATTTCTGAGTTTGTTCAATGGCATGATAAGAATGTTTTTTTGGGGGTGCAAAGGTACATTAATTTTCTGATATACAGTCAAAAGACAAAGATTAATTAATTATTAATTAATGAAATAGACCTGAAGCGCTAGGGTGGGGTAGCGGAGAAGTGCCATTTCACTGACCTCCCCGGCTGGTCCACGGCCCCGGAAAATATTATCCTTTGCGATCCTCCGCGAAACCGTCGCCGGCACCCGCAGTAAGACCCAACCTCCTGAGAAAATATTGGAGACATGGTCATCGGTCCCAATTTCTTTGTTACTTTGTCATTCGTCACTTGTCATTCGTCACTCAAAATGAATTTCCGTTTCAAAACCCGCGAGGTCCTTGTCTTTATCCTGATTTCCCTCGGGATATACCTGTTGTTTATCTTCGGATTTGCATGGATATACTACAATTCGGCGGGCATTGAAATGACTCCTTATTCAAAACCATTGACCGATAAAATCAATTTTGAGAAGGCCGTCTACTTCAGCATCGTTACCTTTCACACCATTGGTTACGGGGATATCCACCCGGTTACGCAGTTCGGCCGGCAGATGGTCATGCTGCAGTCGACCATTTCACTGTTTTTTACCTCCATTTTCTCCGGTTTCCTGGTCTATTTCGTGATCAAAAGGCCCCAGGATGTCTTCACCACCCGAAAAGCATACATCCGTTTGCGGAAGAACCATTATTTTTTGTCACTCCGCCTTGGTAACAAGGGTCGCGACATTATCGACCTGAACAGTAAATTCGAGGCATGGACCATTGAGAACAACACACGTGTCAGGGCTTTTCGCGCCGAGGAGGAACTGCCGGACCTGGAAAAAATTCTCTATTTCGACATCCAGCTCGACGACCCTGCAAACCATACGCTTCGCACCGCCATCCTGGATGCCCTGCAGCACAACACCCTGCTCCACATGAAATTTTCATTCATCGGGAATGACATCAAAACCGGCGAGCAGGTAGCCTTTGCAAAATATTACGATTCGCGGCAGCTGCGCTTCGGGAAAATGTTCCTCAACGTCTATTCGTGGGACACCAACGGCCGCCGCAAGAGCTTCAGGTGGAGCAACTTCGAGCGCATCGAACCCATGGAACCGAAGGACATAGAAGGGTTTCTCGGTAAAGGAAATGAATTAAAAATTAAAAATTAAAAATTAAAAATTACAGTTCCCCTCACTCGTCACTTGTCACTTGTCATTCGTAAATCGTAAATCCAAAATCGTTAATACTTTCTTAATACCTCCCTCCCCAATCTTCATAAGTCCTTAATACCTGCTGTTGTTATTTTGCCTGTTGAATTTACTGACCTGAAGGCATTATGAACCGGCAACCCGCACCCTCCATATTTCACCGACTTAGGAACTTTTTTATCGGCAAGGCCCGCGACCTGGGCGACGACCAGATTTTTCACCGGCTGACACTGATCGCTTTTTTTGCATGGATCGGTTTGGGCTCCGACGGTCTTTCCAGTTCCTGTTATGGTCCTGATGAAGCCTACCGGACCCTGGGGCACTATCACAGCCTGGCCATCTTCGTTGCCATCGGCATCGTGCTTACCATCCTCATCATCAGTACAAGCTATTCACAGATTATCCGGCTGTTCCCATCGGGCGGCGGCGGGTACCGGGTGGCAACCAAGCTGCTTTCTCCAAGGTTGGGGATGATCTCCGGCTGCTCCCTGCTCGTCGACTATGTGCTCACAATTGCCGTTTCTGTCTCCTCCGGTACCGATGCCGTTTTCAGCCTGCTGCCGCATGAATACCAGCATTTAAAGGTTTTTGTGGCTTCGGCAGGCATCATCGTGCTGATCCTGATCAACCTGCGCGGCATCAAGGAGTCGGTCTATTTCCTCATGCCGGTCTTCATCCTGTTTGTGGTCACCCATGCAGCCGCCATCCTTTTTGTGATCTTCGGCCACGCCAGCCAGGTCCCGGCGGTATACCACGATGCTGTGGCTGATTACCACCTGGCCAAGCACACCCTGGGGACGATCGGGGTGCTCGCCCTGATCCTCAAGGCATACAGCATGGGTGCCGGTACCTATACCGGGCTCGAGGCGGTAAGCAATTCCATCCCCATTCTCAAGGAGCCAAGGATCAAGACCGGGCTGCTCACCATGCGCTACATGGGCGTTTCGCTCGCGATCACCGTATTCGGATTGCTGCTGGCCTATTCCATGTTCAAACTCAACCCAACCCAGGGAAAGACGATGAATGCCGTATTTCTTGAAGCTCTGACGGCCAGCTGGGGCAAAAACATGGGGCTGGTTTTCGTGTTCATCACCCTGATTTCAGAATCCTTCCTGCTCTTTATCGCGGCCCAGACGGGTTTCCTCGATGGTCCCCGCGTGATCGGATCCATGGCACAGGATTCGTGGTTCCCCCGCAAGTTTACCGTCCTCAGCGACCGGCTGGTCACCCAGAACGGCATTCTCTTCATGGGCATCCTGGCTCTGCTCGTGCTATGGCTGACAGGAGGTTCGGTGGTCATCCTGGTCGTGCTTTACAGTATCAACGTGTTCATCACCTTCGCCCTTTCCCAGTCGGGGATGGTGCGGCACTGGTGGCAGGTAAGGAAAGAAGACAAACACTGGTGGCACCGGTTCCTCGTAAACGGGGTCGGGCTGATCATCACCGTTTTTATCCTTGCTTCCGTGGTCACCACGAAGTTCATGGAGGGAGGGTGGGTCACGCTGATCATCACCTCTTCCCTCATCCTGGCGGTTTCGATGATCAAGCGTCATTACAATTACGCCGACAAGCTGGTCAAGCGGCTAAACTGGAAAATGTTCCACCTTGTACAGGATGTTTATGATAATTATCCCGACTATTCGGTGCTTTCGGAGGTCTATTCAACGGACGATAAAACGGCCGTGATCTGTGTGAGTGGGTACAACGGTCTGGGAATCTGCGCCTTTATGAAAGTCCACCACGATTTCAGGGAATATAAAAATATCGTTTTCCTGGGTGTCGGCATTGTGGATGCCGGGAATTTCAGGGGGAATGCCGAACTCAAGGATTTGGAGGACCGGCTGAAGGGTGACCTTGAACAGTACCGGAAGCTGGCCATGCATTACGGTCATCATGCCGAGATCAAATACTCTCTTGGTACCGACGTGGCGGATGAGATCAAGGAGGAGGCGAAGACCATCCAGAAGCGCTTTCCGCAGAGCGTCTTCTTTGTTGGCCAGTTCCTGCTTCCAAAAGCCACGGCTTTTCAGCGTTTGCTGCATAACCAGACGCAGTTTGCCATACAGAACCGGCTTTCGCACAAGGGAATCATCATGGTGATGATCCCCATCAGGAGCCATCTGCATGTGGAAATGACGCCATGATACCCGAGCCGAAAATGAAAGAAAAAAAGTCAGCCGGCCTGATCGTCATGCAGATCTTCCTGCGTACGATTTTACGGTTCAATCCATTCCGGCAGCCTGTCGTTCCTGCCCTTTCAACCCTGTATCTCCTGGCGGTGGTCTTTACGGTTCTCTACGTCCGTGACATGATTTTATGTACCTTTATCACCGAATACCGGGAAATTGCACTTTCTGCATGGGGGTTCCTCTTGCTGATGAACTTTCTCGAGTCCCTGGCGGAGGCTTTTAAGGATCATGAGGATGAAGGTGAAGATACAGGAAAAGGATGGGACTACTGACCCTGCTTCGGAGAACATTTCCGTGGCCGGGGCCGGGTATGCCGGCCGGCCGAAGAACCTGACGCTCCGGTCACGCCCGCTCGACTATTTTATTGCCCTTCTCGTGGTGGTCCTTGTTGTGTTTGCCTGCCTCCCGGCAGCACCACTCATCGGATACCAGGCCGTCGGGCTGATCTTCCTGATGGTGATCTCGATGCTTTCCCTGATCCTCGGGAGGGGAGCGGTATTCTTCGCCGCCGTGCTTTCATCAGCCGGCTGGAACTATTTCTTCATCCCCCCCGTCTTCAATTTTCATATCCACCGGGTACACGACATCATCTCCCTCATCGCCAACCTCATGGTGGCCCTTGTCGGTGCCACCCTGATCACACGGATCAGGAAGAGCCGGCTCGATCTCCTGCGAAGCCGCGAACGCCTGCGCACCCTCAACACATTTCTCGAATCGCTCAACAACGCTACTTCGATCAAAGATGTAGTAAGGCGGAGCCGCGAGAGTTTTCAGTATCATTTCAACGCCGATATCGTGATCTTCCTGAGGGAAAAAAACGGGCAGACGCTTTCGAGGAGAGCCTTTGGCAATGGATTGCTTTTCGGGGAGGAGACCTTCAGCCTGGCTGTCCGCCAGTTTCCCGATCCGGAGGTGCCCTGGCCGGTTTTTTCACAGCTCAAGGACCCTCGCGGCGTATTCGGGCTCATCGGCATCCGCTTCGGGCAGGATCGCAACCCGGATGATGAAACCCGGTCGCTTGTACGCGGGTTTATCGCACAGGTCACATCGGCACTCGAGCGCGAGATCAGTGTGGATCTTGCCAAAACAAGGGAAATATCGCAGGAATCAGAGAAATTGTTCAGCACCATCCTCAACAGCGTGTCGCATGAGCTGCGTACGCCTATCGCCATCATTTCGGCTGCCGTGTCAAATCTCCAGGACCCATTAACGTCCGGACTTCCCGAAGCCCGCGCACAGGTAACCGGCGAGCTTGAATCGGCCGCCAAACGGCTGAATTTTCTTGTGGAGAACATCCTCGATATGTCGCGGATCGAGTCGGGCCAAATGAAACTGAACCTTCAATGGTGCGACCCTGAAGACCTAGTAGGCATGGCACTGCACATCCTTGAACCCGAACTGGTAGGGCATCCTCCCGAAGTCATTGTTCACGGGGAGATCCTGCCCATCCGGGGCGATATCAGCCTTCTTGTACAGGCTCTGGTCAACGTGGTCCACAACGCCGCGGTTTACACTCCCAAAGGAACGGCGGTAACCATCTCCATCACCGCTTTGCCGGCATCGAAAATCGCCATCTCGGTGATCGATCGCGGGAAGGGGGTCCCGGAAACGACCCTGCCAAAGCTCTTCGACAAATTTTACCGGGTTCCCGGCTCGCACAGCGGGGGCACCGGGCTGGGACTGACGATCAGCAGGGCCATCGTGGAGGCCCACCAGGGAACGATCAGGGCCTCCAACCAGCCGGGAGGGGGACTGTCGGTAACCTTCGAATTCCCGGCCGAAGAAATGATCGCCGCAACAGGGGATGATCCCCGGTTTGAAAATCAGAACGGTTAAAGCAAAATATAATGGAAAGCACCCGGAACAGGCAGAAGATCCTGATAATCGATGATGAGCCGCAGATACGCCGCCTGCTGAAGATTACCCTGGAGGCAAACGAGTTCAGGGTCCTGGAGGCCGAAAACAGCCATGAAGGGATGTTGTCGGCATCGTTGAATCAGCCCGATGTTGTCCTGCTCGATCTGGGGCTTCCCGACCTCGACGGGCTCGCCACCCTGCGAAAATTGCGCGAATGGTCGTCGGTCCCGGTGATCGTCCTGACGGTTGTGGACGATGAAGGTGTAAAAATCGGGGCGCTGGATAACGGGGCGGATGATTATGTCACCAAACCTTTTAATACCGGTGAACTGCTGGCGCGCATCCGGGTTGCGCTCAGGCATGCCGCGAAAACAAGCGATTCGCCTGTGCTGGTTACCGGTCCGGTATGGATCGACCTGAATGCACGGATCGTAAAGATTAACGGGGAGGAGGTCAAGCTGACGGCTACCGAATACAGCTTGTTGTCGCTCTTTATGCGCAACAGCGGGAAAGTGATGACCCTCTCGCATATCTGCCGCGAGATTTGGGGGAATCCCTATGCAGACAATGCACAGGTTCTGCGGGTTCATATTACGCAACTCCGCAAAAAGATCGAACAGAATCCATCCATCCCGACGCTGCTGATCACGGAACCTGCCGTGGGATACCGGCTCAGGGCCGAAAATCCTTAGAAGCGCTTCTCGTAACCGTGGCAGTAGGGTGCTTCACCCTTGTGCTCATAATAGTCCTGGTGGTAATCTTCCGCCTTCCAGAAGGTCTTTGCAGGCAGTACTTCAGTAACCACCTTGAACCCCTTTTCCTTTAGAAGGCTGATCAGTTTCTCGGTCGTTGCCTTTTGCGCGGGAGTCCGGTAAAACACGGCCGAACGGTACTGTTCCCCCCAGTCGGGACCCTGGTGGTTCCACTGGGTTGGATCATGGGTTTCGAAAAACATCCGGGCTACCGCTTCGTAGGTCGTCTGGGCAGGGTCGAAAACAACCTCGATCGCCTCGTAATGGCCGGTAGTACCTGTACAGACCTGCTTGTAGGTGGGATTATCGGTTTTGCCTCCCGTGTATCCGACCTGCGTGGAGATGACCCCCTTGATTTTCTTCATGTAATATTCAACACCCCAGAAACAGCCTCCGGCAAATATGGCCGTATCCCTGTGCGATTCACTTGCAGCTTCCACGAAATCGAGGGATATGGAATTGACACAATGCCTTTCATTCTTCGGGGTAAATCCTTCTCCTTCGAACACGTGCCCCAGGTGGGCCCCGCAATGGGCACATTCAATTTCGGTACGCATGCCGTCGGCATCGGGAATCCGCTTCACGGCACCCGGAATTTCATCATCAAAGGCGGGCCAGCCGCAATGCGCATCAAATTTATCGGTAGAACGGTACAGCGGGGTTCCGCACCTTTTACAGACATAGGTTCCGTTTCCGCTGAATTTTTCATATTTTCCCGTATAAGGGGCTTCGGTTCCCTTGTGAACGATAACCTGCTCTTCTTCAGGGGTAAGTTGTTTGAATTTCATATTTTTCGTGGTAAGTTGTTCTGTTTGATTTCGGCTCTGGGTGCATCCCGTCATCGCCAACAGCGAAAACAGGAGGATAAAAATACTATATCTGGCAAACATAAAAAATATATTTGGTCTAAATAAATACGAAAAACCCGGCAACTTATTACACACACCCAAAAAAATAAACGGCCCTCCTCCCTTTTACCCATCCCCCTTTCACCTTTTAACACTTTCACCCGGGTTCGATCTTATAAATTTCGCCATTTCGCCATTTCGCCTTATTCCCTCCACACCCTATCATCCTTCCCTCCCGGAATCCCCAAAATCCACTTCCCATTTGAAATTATAATCGTAGCTTTACGCCGTTTTTATGGAAGAGGCCTGTTCTTCCGTTTTGAGTTTTGAACTTTGAAAATAGAGGTATGAAAAAAATTCTTGGCATCGGTAATGCCCTGGTTGACATCATGATCCCGCTTGAAAGCGACACGATCCTTGAAATGCTTGAACTTCCCAAGGGGAGCATGCAACTGGTTGATAAAGAACGGAGCAACCAGGTACTCTCGGCGATGTCGGGTTACAGGAAAAGCCTGTCGGCGGGAGGTTCGGCTGCCAATACCATTCATGGCCTCGCGATGCTTGGTGCGAAAACCGGTTATATCGGGGTGATCGGGGAGGACGAACTCGGCGGTTTTTTTGTACGTGACCTGATCCAGGCAGGGGTTGACCCCCACATGATCCACAGCAGCCAGGAGACGGGCAGGGCAGTGGCCCTTGTTTCCCCCGATTCGGAGCGCACTTTTGCCACGTTCCTGGGTGCGGCGCTCGAGCTTTCAGCCGAAAATCTGCAACCCCGCGATCCGCAAACCAGTATCTTCCAGGGATATTCTTACCTGCATATTGAAGGTTACCTGGTGCAGAACCATGAATTGATCAGGCTGGCGGTCAAAATGGCCAGGGAACACGGGCTGACGGTCTCCCTCGACATGGCCAGCTACAACGTGGTGGAGGCCAACCGCGATTTCCTGCTTTCGATCATCACCGAATACGTGGATATCGTTTTTGCCAACGAAGACGAGGCAAGGGCGCTCACCGGGCTTGAGCCTGGGGATGCTCTTGATGCCATTAGCAAACTGGTGAAAATAGCAGTCGTTAAAACGGGGAGCAGCGGCTCCATGATCAAGTCGGGTAACGACCGTTATGACATCGGGATCATCGAGGTCAATCCCATCGACACCACCGGTGCCGGCGATCTTTATGCATCAGGGTTCCTTTACGGGCATTCCAACGACCTCCCGCTGACCCGCTGCGGAATGCTCGGCGCCTTACTGGCCGGCAATGTCATTGAATTCATGGGATCGAAAATGCCGGCCGAACGGTGGGAGCATGTCCGCACCCGTGTGGAGCCAGTCTGACAACAGCCATCAGCCGCTCCCCATCCCCTATAATAGATTGATTCTTAATTCGTAATTCGCAATTCCTAATTGCGTCGGGGACTTGGTTAATTGCAGAAAAATTTCTAATTTTGTCGCCCTCTCACGAAGATAATAGTTATCAGTCACTTATATAATTTTATAACTGCCATGAAGGTATACCAAACCAATGAAATCCGAAACATCGCCCTCATCGGGGGTGCAAAATCAGGTAAAACAACCATCGCCGAAGCCATGCTGTTTGAAGGAGGCGTTATCAGTCGCCGCGGATCGGTGGAGGACAGGAACACGGTTTCCGATTATCGTCCCATTGAATTAGAGCGCCAGAACTCTGTTTCTGCAACGGTTTTGTATACACTTTATGACAACAAGAAGATCAACCTCATTGATACGCCTGGTTTCGACGATTTCTGCGGAGAGGTGATTTCTGCCCTCCGGGTAGCCGACACCGCCGTAATGGTTGTCAATGGTCAGAACGGTGTAGAGGTCGGAACGGAAATCACCTGGCGTTATGCCACCCGTGCCAATACACCGGTCATATTTGCCATGAACCACCTTGACCAGGAAAACGCCAACTTCGACGAAACCCTTCGCCAGATGAAGGCCAACTTCGGGAAGAACGTGACCCTCATGCAATACCCGGTAAATGCAGGTTCGGGGTTCAATACCGTGATCGACCTCCTGATGATGAAACAGGTCAAATTCCCTTCGGGGGGCGGAAAAGCCGAAATTTCAGACATTCCTGCAGGGGAAAAAGACAAAGCCGACGAAATGTATGCAACCCTGGTGGAAGAACTTGCCTCCAAGGATGAATCCTTGATGGAGGTCTATTTTGAAAAAGGAACCCTGACCGAACAGCAGATGCACCAGGCACTGAAAACGGGTCTGATCAACAGGACCATTTTCCCGGTTTTGTGCACCTGCGCAAAACAGGATATTGGCATCGGCCGTCTCCTTGAATTTATCGCAGGCAGCGTTCCTGCCCCGAATGAAATGCCCGGTATCCAGACGACAGAGGGAAAGGTGCTAACCTGTAAAACCTCTGATCCTGCCTCGGCCTTCATCTTCAAAACCTCCATCGAGCAACACCTGGGCGAAATTTCCTATTTCAAGGTCTATGCAGGTGAGATCAGCGAAGCCATGGATATGGTGAACCCGGTCAGGCAGTCGAAGGAACGCCTTTCACAGTTGTTCGTCATCAACGGGAAAAACCGTGAGAAGGTTGAAAAGATGGTAGCAGGCGATATCGGCGCTACCATCAAACTGAAAAATTCATTTACCGGAAATACCCTGAATTCGCTTAAAAACCCTGATGATGTGATCGTACCGACCATCTTCCCCGATCCCAAGTTCAGGACCGCGGTCAAGGCAAAGAACACGGCCGACGACGAAAAGATCAACAGCAGCCTGAACGAACTTGCCAAGATGGACCCGACCCTCGTGATGGGCTATTCCCGCGAACTGAAACAAATGATCCTCCAGGGACAGGGAGAACTGCACCTGAATCTGGCCAAATGGCATGTTGAGAACATTGAGAAAATTCCCATGGAATTCTATGCTCCCCGCATTCCTTACCGCGAAACCATTACCAAATCGGCCAAATCAACCTACCGTCACAAAAAACAGTCGGGTGGTTCGGGCCAGTTCGGCGAGGTGCACATGATGATCCAGCCATTCCGTGAAGGGATGACCGAACAGTCCGAATTTCCCATCCGCGGCCGCGATGTGATCGACCTGGAATGGGGAGGCAAACTGCAGATGAACAATTGTATCGTGGGAGGCGCCATCGACGCACGTTTCATGCCCGCCATCCTCAAGGGAGTCATGGAAAAAATGGAAGAGGGCCCGCTTACCGGCTCCTATGCCCGCGATATCGTTTTCAACGTGTACGACGGTAAGATGCACCCGGTCGACTCCAATGAAATCTCCTTCAAACTGGCCGGCCGGAATGCTTTCCGCGAGGCCTTCAAAAATGCAGGCCCCAAGATCCTTGAACCGATCTACGACGTGGAGGTGATTGTTCCTGAAGATAAAATGGGGGAAGTCATGACCGATCTTCAGGGTCGCCGTGCTGTCATCATGGGTATGGACAGCGAAGGAAATTACCAGAAGATCCTTGCAAAGGTTCCCCTGGCCGAGTTGAATCGCTATTCCACGGCCCTCAGCTCGATTACCAGCGGACGCGCTACCTACAACATGAAATTTGCCGAATATTCGCAGGTCCCTGCCGATATCCAGGATAAGTTGCTCAAGGCATACGAAGACCAGGAAAAGGAAGAAGAATAACCACTTTTTAAATTCCCTGAAAACCCGGTCACTTGGCCGGGTTTTTTTGAATACAGCCATTTGAAATGTCAACACCCGATACACAGCCTTACAAACACGATGCCTACGCTGTCCTGAAGATAGCCGATTTCAGGTTGTTCCTGACTTTCCGGTTTTTCACGACAATCGCCTTCCAGATGCAAAGCATCATCGTGGGTTGGCAAATGTACGAGCTTACCAAAGATCCGCTGGCCCTCGGGCTTATCGGGCTGGCCGAGGCCCTGCCCAATATTGCAGTGGCCCTTTTTGCCGGCCACGCCGCCGACCGCTACAACCGGAAAACCATCATCGTATGGTTCACCCTGCTCTTCCTGGTCGGTACTTTTGCCCTGTTTCTCTTCACGGTCCCCAAACTGGGAATCATCGCGGCCCTCGGGGTGCTGCCAATTTACCTGGTGGTGGCTGTTTCGGGTGTTTCACGGGCATTCCTTTACCCTTCGATCGTCGCGTTGATGTCGCAGATTGTGCCCCGTGAACTTTACACCAACTCCTCGACATGGAGCAGCACCGTATGGCAGCTTGCAGCGATTACCGGGCCGGCCATCGGGGGACTGGTGTACGGCTTCTTCGGCGTCCGTGTTGCCTACCTGGGCGTCCTGTTATTTCTGGCAGTGGCCCTCATCCTGCTCAGTCTCGTGAAAAACCACCCGGCTCCACCGAGGATTGAAGGAGAGACGCTGGTCAACCGGCTCGCTACCGGGCTAAAATTCGTATATCACAACCAGATTCTGCTGGGAGCCATGTCGCTCGACATGTTTGCGGTTCTTTTTGGCGGAGCCGTGGCCATGCTGCCCATCTTTGCCGCGGAGGTGCTGAAGGTTGGGCCCCAGGGGCTTGGCTTCCTGCGGGCAGCTCCCATGGTGGGGGCCGTGATGATGTCGGTGGTGCTGGCCTACCGTCCGCCCATGGTTCATGCCGGACGCAACATGATGATCGGGGTGGCTGGGTTCGGACTGAGCATCATCCTTTTTGCCCTCTCGCACAATTTTTATCTTTCGCTGGTACTCCTCATGTTCAGCGGAATGTTCGACAACATCAGCGTGATCATCCGGGCTACTGCCATGCAACTGATCACCCCCAACGAGATGCGCGGGCGGGTGGCGTCGGTCAATGCGATCTTCATCGGTTCGTCGAACGAGATCGGTTCCTTTGAGTCGGGACTCGCCGCCAGGCTGATCGGGCTCATCCCCTCGGTGATCTTCGGCGGGATCATGACCCTCGGAATCGTCGGGTTCACGGCAAGATTCGCACCGAAACTGAGGAAACTGAACCTGAGGGAAATCAAGTGATTTCCCTCCTCTTGCAAAAAGTCAGTTTTGAGTTTTGAGTTTTGAATTTTGCGTTAATCCTTCACACACCTCACCGTAAAGGCATTCGCCCTTGATGAATGATACAGCGAAATGCTGTAGTTGTATTCGTTGATCCCCCTCGCCACGGCGCGGTCCGTACCCGATCCTGTTGAAGTCCAATACATCGAACCTGCATACATGCCTGTGATGAAGGTCCAGGTGTTGTTTTGGTAAAGGAATCCATCCTGGAAGGAGTGGAACCCGTTTGCAAGGAAGATATCCCGCAGCGGCCCGGCAGCCTGGCCCGGCCCGTTGTAAAACGAGAGCAGTTCAACCCAGTCGGCCGCAGCGGGGATGTGCCACCCCGGGGGGCAAATGCCCTGGGCGGATTCAGTATTATCGTATTGCATCAGCTCGTCCCACTGGTAAAATGACGAGTGACGGGTGACGAGTGACGAATTATCCCTGTACTTTTCTGTCACACAGTTGTCGGTTTGAGGAGTTAGCTCTGAGATTGTAAGTCCAAAATCCAAATTTGAAGACATCCAGCATTTCCCGCTGGGAAGGATGAAAGTGCCGTATTGATGGTTGTCGCGGGGATCGCTAATGGGCTGTCCGCAAATTACGGGAACCGGGTTGATTGTTAACACCGCAACCATACTTTGCGCCGTGCAGCCATAGGTATTGGTATAGGTATACGTGACCAGGTGGGTTCCGGCCCCCGCAACCGCCGGGTTGAACAATCCCGTGAGGGAGTCGACCCCCTGCCCGCTGTAAGTCCCACCCGGCGGCAGGCCGCCCTTTAGCCTGGTTGGTTTGGCGTTGGTGGTTGTGATGCTGTCGAAACAGCGGGTGAAACTCACCTTGGGCACAGGGCGGGTGGTCATCAGGATGGCGGTTGAGGTAACCGGGTTGTTGGTGACACAGGCCAGGTTGGAGGTCAGTTCACAGGAAACGAGATCGCCGGCAACCGGGTTGTATACATAACTTGCGTTACTTGCATTGTTTGCATTGCCTGCATTCACTTTCCATTGGTATGCCGGGCCCGGGCCCCCGTGATCGGGAGTCGCGGTGAAGGTCACCGCCGTTCCGGGACAGAATGGATTTGCCGACGCCGCGATGGTGATCCCGGCAGGATGGACGGGGGTTGCAATCATCGTGAGGGGTGCAGAAACAGCCGGGTTGCCTGTGGTGCAGGACTCGGAGGAGTTCAGCACGCAGGAAACAACGTCGCCGGGCAAAGGATTGTATCCATAGCTTGCATTGGTTGCATTATTTACATTGACTGCATTCACTTTCCACTGGTATGCCGGTGTTGTTCCTCCAAAAGCCGGTGTTGCAGTAAAAGTGACCGCACTGCCTGCACAATAAGGGTTGGAGGAAGCCCCGACCGAAATTCCCACCGGGAGGTTCGGGTTAACGGTCATGGTAATGGGGATGCTCATGGCAGGGTTCCCGGTGGTGCAGGCTTCGGAGGAGGTCATCACACTGGTTACAGCATCGCCATTCACCGGTATGTATGCATAAACTGCATTGGTTGCATTATTTGCATTGACTGCATTGACCTTCCACTGGTACGCCGGTGTGGTTCCCCCAAAGGAAGGGGTTGCGGTAAAGGTAACCATGGTCCCTGCGCACACCGCAGTTACCGGCGTGGAAACCGAAACACCTACCGGCAGGTTTGGGTTGACCGTCATGCCAATGGGCAGGCTTGTGGCGGGGTTGCCGGTGGTGCAGGATTCGGAGGAGGTCATCATGCAGGTAATGATATCGCCGTTCAGCGGGATGTATGCATAGCTCGCATTGGTTGCATTATTTGCATTGGTTGCATTGACTTTCCATTGGTATGCAGGGGTGGTTCCTCCAAAGGCCGGGGTTGCCGTAAAAGTAACCGTGGTCCCGGCACAAACCGTGGTTGCCGGGGTTCCGATTGTGACGCCGACCGGCAGGTTGGGGTTAACGGTCATGGTAACGGGAAGGCTGGTTGCCGGGTTCCCGGTGATGCAGGTTTCGGAGGATGTCATCATGCAGGTTACAATATCCCCGTTCAACGGGATGTATGCATAGTTTGCATTGGTTGCATTATTTGCATTGACTGCATTGACTTTCCACTGGTAAGCTGGTGTTGCCCCTCCAAAGGCCGGGGCTGCCGTAAAAGTAACCATTGTTCCTGCACATACTGTGGTTACCGGCGTTGCAACTGTTACCCCGACCTGCAGGTTGGGATTGACGGTCATGGTAACGGGAAGGCTGGTTGCCGGGTTCCCGGTGGCGCAGGGTTCGGAGGAGGTCATTTCGCAGGTAACGATATCCCCGTTCAGCGGCATGTATGCATAAACTGCATTGGTTGCATTGTTTACATTGGTTGCATTGACTTTCCATTGGTAGGCAGGGGTCACGCCACCGAAGACCGGCGTGGCAGTTAGGGTAACCGGTGTCCCGGCGCAGACCGTCGTTGCCGGGGTCGAAACCGACACGCCTGCTGGCATGCTTTGATTGACGACCATGCAGATCTGGTTCGAAGTGGCCGGGCTTCCAGTCGTGCAGGCTGAATTTGAGGTCAGGACGCAGACAACGCAATCCCCGTTGGCGGGAACATAGGAAAAGAACGGACTGTTTATTCCGACCGCGATGCCATTCACCATCCACTGGTAGGTGGGGGTGTTCCCCCCAAGGAGGGCAACCGCCGTAATAGTGACCTGGGTTGACGGACAAACGGGATTCTGGGAAACGGTGATCGTGATCGATACCGGGATCGTCGGCTGAACGACCAGTTGCGCCGTATCGCGCCCCATGCAGCTGTTGGGGCCGACCACCGTAACCATGTAATTCCCGGCGGTGCCCGTGGTGTAAGTTTGACCGTTGCCGATGTTCGGCTGGCCCAGGGTCAGGTTGCCCCATTGGAAGGAACAACCGGCGCAGGCCCCTGCGTCAAAGGTGTGGCTTTGCCCGCTGCAGATGGTGACATCGGGCCCAAGGGCAACATTTGGCCCCGACATGACGGTCACATTCACGGCATCACTCGCCGAACAGCCATATTTTGTAACGGTTACCGTGTAGGTTCCTGCAGCAAGCACCGTGATGGTGCGCGTGGTGGCCCCGGTGGACCAGAGGTATGAATAAAAACCGGCGCCTGCATCAAGGGTGGCCGAACTTCCCGGGCAGATGGAGCGGTCGCTCCCGAGGTTGACAACCGGGGGGGCCATCACGACGATATTCTTGCATTCACTTGTCTGGTTCGGCAATCCCTCGTTTACGATCAGCTGGATGTTGTATGTTCCCGGCTGGTTGTAAGAAAAGGGCGGCGGGGTGAAGAGCGTAGAGGATGCAACGGATGCATTGGTGCAGGGCAGGAACCGCAGGCGGGTGAGGGTAAAATTCTGCCGGTTCGTATTGTACAGGAACAGGGTGTCGCCCACCCTGAAAAGTTCTGAAAATACCGACGGCCGGCTCATGGCGCCGATGTTTCCCAGCGAGGTCCCGGTTACCGGCCCGGTAATGCCCGACGGGAATGAAAGTCGCCAGATGAGGTCGGGGGAGGAGGTGGAGTAGTTAAGCTGGAATCCTGATGTGTTTTCGCAGTCACGGATCATGGCCAGCCCGCCCGGGGTGACAATCGCCGGGCAGACCACGCCGAGGTTAACCCCCGTAGGGTCGTTGAACAGGGAGGTGCCGAAATTCAGCCGGGTCATGGTGTTGTTTCCCCAGTTCGGGACCATCCCGTACCAGGTTCCGTTTTCCTTTAAAAACCTTAGAGTGGTGGGCATGTTCATGGCCCCGGGTGTCCCCAGGTCAGTAAGGGTTGGGGTGTTCAAGAGGCTGTTGCCAAAGGTCAGCCGCACGAGTTTATTCCCGGTCGAACAGGTGACATACCCGACCCAGGATCCCCCTTCGTTGAAGATGTTGATGCTGTGCGCCACGAAAAGCATGGCATAGGGGCCGAGCAAAGCGGCGGTGGGCGCATTGCCCGGGGAGGTTCCGAAATTAAGCCTGACAATGCGGTTGTTGTTGCTGATAAAGGCAATCCACTGCCCGTTGTCGTAATTGAAATTAATTCCTTCGACCGTGTCGCCGATCATTCCGAAACCGCCCAGGTTGGTCCATGAAACGGGGTTGTTGCTGAAGCTGGTCCCGTGGTTGTATCGAACCACATTTTTATTTCCCTGGTTGGTCACAAAGGAATAGCAGGTGGAGCCGTCTTTAACCAGGGTGATGTACCCGGGGATGTTCAGAAGAGCCCCGGGGTTCCCGATGTTGACACCCAGTGGGTTCGAGAGGGTATTTCCCGAACAGAAACTCCAGTAATAGGTCTGCCCGGTGGCGGTTTGATTGGTGACATTCACCGTACTCCCGGTGCAAACAGTGTCGGGAGTGGTAAAGGCAGCAGTATCGGGCGGGTTGATCACCACGATGTTCTTGCATATCGACGACTGGATTGGAAGCCCTTCGTTAACAATGAGTTCCACGTTGTAGGTACCCGGCTGGTTGTATGAATAGACCGGCGGGTTGAATAAGGTGGAGGAGGGCACCGAGGCATTGGAACAGGGAAGGAACCTCAGGCGGGTGAGGGTGCCCTGCCGGTTGGTATTGTAAAGGAACAGGGTGTCGCCTTCCCTCACAAGTTCCGAAAATTGCGCCGGCTGGGTCATGTTCCCGATATTTCCCAGGGAGGTCCCGGTAATGGTCCCGGTAATCCCGGTCGGGAAATTGAGGCGCCAGATTTTATCGGGGGAGGAGGCTGAATAATTGAGATGGAAGCCTGCCGTGTTTTCGCAGTCGCGGATCAGGGCAATTCCGCCCGGGTTTACCGACGGGCAGATTACCCCTAGGTTGACCCCGGTCGGGTCGGTGAGCAGCGAACTGCCGAAGGTCAACCGGGTCATGGTATGGTTTGTCATATTCGAAACCAGCCCGTACCATGTCCCGTTTTCGTTAATAATGCGGAACACCCCCGGGAAATTCATCGCCCCCGGCGAACCGAGGTCGGTAACCACCGGTATGTTCAGCAGGCTGTTTCCGAAGTTCAGCCTGATCAGCTTGTGGTTTCCCCAGCTTGTTACAAACCCGACCCAGGTTCCGCCATCCTTGATAACGTCAATGCAGTGGGCAACATAGAGAAAAGGCCACGGTCCCAGCAGGGAGGCCACGGGGGCGTTGGAGAGCGAGGTGCCGAAACTGAGCCTGACGATCCGGTTGTTGTTGTTCACAAACCCGACCCACTGGCCGTTGTCGTTACAGACCCGGATGCCCAGGAGGGAATCGTTAAGATACCCCATGCTCCCCAGGTTAGTCCAGGATATGGGATTATTGCTGTAACTGGTTCCATGGCTGTAACGGATGACCGACGAGGTTCCCACATTGGTGATGAAGGTATAGCAGGTGTTCCCGTCCTTGGCCAGGGTGGGGTAACTTGGAACGTTGAGCAGGCCACCCGGGTTCCCGATGTTGACACCCACAGGGTCGTTCAGGGCATTGCCCGAACAGAAACTCCAGTACCAGGTTCCGGTGCCCGTTGTGGTATTGGTAATGGTGACCGGGCTGCCGGTATAAACGGTGGCGGGGGCGGTAAATCCGGCCACCTGTGCATAAAGATGTGGCAGGGGCAGGAACAAGATCAGCATGCAGGTGATGACAACTGCAGGAAGTCTCCGGAAAGACAATAATGGTATCATGCTGTGATAATACAAGGTAAATATAGCAATAAAAAGCAAGCACAGCGTGTTTGTCTATTTTTTACCATAAAAATGGGTTACTGCCCCCCCCCCGGCCACGGGCTAAAAAGATCATCACAGACTGATTTCCATGGTTTATGTCCGCCTTAAATTCTTAAATTTGCGGTTGGATATAAAACCACAAAACTATGTACGGGAACTTTCAGCAACATCTACAAAAACAACTCGATTCGATCATCTCCGAGGGATTATTCAAACACGAGCGGATCCTGGTCACCCCCCAGGGCGTGGAAATCAAAACCGACCGGAACCAGAAGGTCCTCAACTTCTGTGCGAACAACTACCTTGGCCTCTCGAATGATCCCCGTGTCATGGCCGGCGCAAACTATACCTTTTTCCGTTATGGTTTCGGAATGTCGTCGGTACGGTTCATCTGCGGCACGCAAAAAATCCACAAGGACCTTGAAGCGAAACTGAGCGAATTCCTTGGCATGGAGGACACGATCCTCTATTCCTCCGCCTTTGACGCCAACGGCGGTGTATTTGAACCCCTGCTCGGCGAACAGGATGCCATCATCTCCGATGAACTCAACCACGCCTCCATCATCGACGGGGTGCGCCTGTGCAAGGCCCAGCGTTTCCGGTATAAAAACAACGATATGGAGGACCTTGAGGAGGTGCTCCAGGATGCCAGTGAGGCCCGGTTCAAACTGATCGTCACCGACGGCGTTTTTTCCATGGACGGCATCATCGCCCAGGTCGACAGGATCTGCAACCTGGCCGAAAAATACAATGCACTGGTGATGGTCGACGATTCGCATGCCACGGGCTTTGTTGGCCGCACCGGGAGGGGAACCGTTGAACATTGCAATGCGCAGGGCAGGGTCGACATCATCTCCACCACCTTTGGCAAGGCGCTCGGGGGTGCTTCCGGCGGCTGTATCTCGGCCAGGAAGGAGATTGTAGACCTCCTTCGCCAGCGTTCGCGCCCGTACCTTTTTTCCAATACGCTTGCTCCCGCCATTACCGGCGCCACACTGGAGGTCTTGAACATGTTGTCGGAAACAACCGCCCTCAGGGATAAATTATTTGAAAACACCCAGATGTTCAGGAAAGGAATGGAGGATGCAGGATTCCGCATCGTCCCGGGTATCCACCCGATTGTGCCCGTCCTGTTCGGCCACCTTCCCAACGACGCCAAACTGTCGCAGGAGTTCGCCAACGAACTGCTTGAGGAGGGTATTTATGTCATCGGCTTCTATTACCCGGTGGTTCCCAAAGGCAAATCCAGGATCAGGGTGCAGATCAGCGCGGCCCATTCAATGGAACAGATCGGGTTTGCCCTCGACAAATTCAAAAAGGTCGGGAAAAAACTTGGAGCCATTTGATTGACGAATGACGAGTGACGAATGACGATTGAAAAGGGGGTTTCCGGGTGATTCGGGAACCCCTATATTCTTGTGTGGGGGTGAATGCACATTTTTAACTGATTTTCCTGTTTTATAAATTTCCGGGTGTAGGCTCCTTGGCTGATTGGGACTTTGACCTGGCCGACCCCGTCGGGAATGGTTGCGATGCAGTTGGTGTCCTTTGTTAAGGAATTGCCGGCCCGCCAATTTTGCCATTTGAAAAAATTTGTAATTTGCAGATTGATTTGCAGGTTTACCAAAACAGATTTTCGTTGATCCATGAAAAAACAACCACCTCCTTTGCCAGTACCGGGAATGGTATTTTCAAGAAGCGCTTTGCCACTTCATCTGCGAATGCAGGCATTGAGGTCACTCTTTGACTTATTCAACACGCAATAACAAAGATAGTATGATATACGGTATAGGAACAGACATCATTGAAGTCGAGCGCATCCGGAAGGTGATAGAGCGCGACATCGGTTTCCGCGACAAGATCTTCACCCCGGGCGAGATCGAATACTGCGAGACCAAAAAATTCAAATACCAGAATTACGCCGCCCGTTTTTCGGTCAAGGAATCGTTCCTCAAAGCCATCGGGACCGGCTGGCGGTTCGGCATCCGTTTTGCCGATATTGAGGTTTACCACGACGAACTCGGGAAGCCTTTTATCCGAACATACGGCAAAGCCAAAGAATTGATGGAGGAGTTGTCTATTTCAAAAATACATGTATCTTTATCCCATCTAAAGGAGTTGGCTACAGCGATTGTAATACTTGAATGCGAAACTGCTGAAAACAATGTTCAAGCCTGACTTAACATATCCTGACCCTCCTGTCAGCGATTCTCCCCTGCTTCCCAAAGCTAAAATTTCCTTTTTCGCCATTTCGCTATTTTGCTACCTCGCCACCTCGCTACCTCCTTTTTTCGCCTCCCCGCCAATCAACATTCACCCAAAAAATACCGGCCTATGTCGAACATCGGATCTTATGATGAGCGTGTAAACAATTTCAACTGGGATATCGCCGAAAAAGAGCTTGACTTCAAGCCCGGCAACATGATCAATATCGGCTGGTATTGCTCCGACCGGATCTGCCGGATGGGAAAATCCGGTAAAACCGCCCTGATCTGGGAGGGATCGGCAGGGAATGAAAAACGGTATACCTACGACGACCTGCGGCTGAACAGCAACACCATCGGCCATTTCCTGCGCAGCCTTGGCATCATGCCCGGGGAACGGGTATGTCTGTTCATGGATAAGATCCCCGAACTCTACATCGGCTTTCTTGGAATCCTTAAAATGGGCGCCATCGCCCAGCCGCTGTTCTCGGCATTCGGCGATGAATCGCTTTTTGTCAGGCTCGACAATGCACAGACCACGGCCATCATCACCCAGAAAAAACATGCCCCCAAGGTGCGGAAGATCATGGACAAGATGCCCTATCTCAAACACATGATCATCGTCGATGCCGACCCGGGCAAACCCCTCCCCGAACGCGAGGTGGCCTTCGACATGGAGAGAGCCGAAAAGATAGACCGGTTTGAGTTACACCCGACCTATGCCGAAACGGCGTCGGTGCTGCATTATACATCGGGCACCACGGGTCAGCCCAAAGGAGTGAAGCATGTGCATTATTCGCTTATTTCGCAATACCTCACCGCCAAATGGGTGCTCGACCTGCAGGAATCCGACATTTACTGGTGCACCGCCGACCCGGGATGGGTGACCGGAACCTCCTACGGGATCATGGGGGCCTTCAGCAACGGGGTAACCCAGTGTGTGCTGGATGCCGGGTTTTCGGCCGACAACTGGTACAGGTTCATTGAAAAACATAAGGTGAGCATGTGGTATTCGGCCCCCACAGCCATCCGCTCCCTGATGAAGGCCGGCGACGAAGTCATTAAAAAATACGACCTTTCAACCCTCCGGCACCTGGCCTCCGTGGGTGAGCCGCTCAACAGCGAGGCGGTCATATGGTCGGAAAAGGTGTTTGGGAAACCCTTCCTCGACACTTACTGGCAAACCGAAACCGGCTCCATCATGATCACCAATTTTCCCGGGATGAAGATCAAGCCCGGTTCGATGGGCAAACCCTTCCCCGGCATTACGGCAACGGTTATCGATGCCGAGACTTTCGAGCCTTTTGCGGAACCCGGTAAGATCGGGCTGATCGCCATCAGGCCCGGGTGGCCCTCCATGATGCGAACCTACTGGAACAATGAAACGACCTACCAGAACAAGTTCAGGAACGGCTGGTATCTCCCCGGCGACCGCTCAAGCATCGACAAGGAGGGATATTTCTGGTTTGTGGGCCGCGACGACGACGTGATCAACACAGGCGGCCACCTGGTAAGCCCCTTCGAAGTCGAATCGGCCTTGCTCGAACACCCGGCCGTTGCCGAATCGGCCGTGGTGGCCAAACCCGATTTCGTGAACATGGAGGTGGTCAAGGCTTTTGTCACCCTCAAACCGGGGTTTACAGGGAGCAAGGATCTTGATCTTGACATCATGAACTTTGTCAGGAAAAAATTATCGCCGCTGGCCATGCCCCAGGAGATCGAATTCATCGACAACCTTCCCAAAACCCGCAGCGGCAAGATCATGCGCCGGATTCTCCATGCAAAGGAATGGGGAGAGGAGATCGGGGATACCAGCACACTTGAGAATGATTAAATAAATGAATATCGAATATTGAACAATGAATTATGAATATCGAAGTTTGACCTGCGGTCGTGGCAATTTCGCATTTTCGCTACCTCGCTACCTCGCTAGTTATTTTTTAACCCTTAAAATATAGGAGAACCCATTATGGACGAAATGCAGGAAATTATCAAAAATTATGTGATCAAAGAATATGTCGAAGATGATACGGAACTCACCTACGACACCCCGCTCATTTCGGGCGGCATTGTCGACAGCTTTTCAATGGTTTCACTGAAACGGTTCCTCGAGAACAAATACAGCATCTCCATTCCCGACGACAGGGCAACCCCCGAGGCTTTTGATTCGGTGAACAAGATCTGCGCACTGGTCAGGGAATTTGTAAAATAAAAAAAGGAGGTAAAAATGGCCTATTCCGACAAAACACGCGGGATGTATTCCGAAGTCCTCACCGGGCTGCAAAGTGCCGGCTTGTTCAAACAGGAACGCTACATCCATTCAGCCCAGGCTGCCGACATCGAAGTGGAATTCCCTTCGGGGGCTCCCCTGAAAAAGGTAATCAACATTTGTGCAAACAACTACCTGGGCATGTCGAGTCATCCCGAGGTGGTAAAAGCAGCCCACGACGGGCTCGATTCGCATGGCTACGGGATGTCGTCCGTGAGGTTCATATGCGGGACCCAGGACATCCACCGCACCCTTGAAAAAATGGTCACGCAGTTCCTCGGGACCGAAGACACGATCCTGTTTCCCTCCTGCATGGATGCCAACGCGGGGGTTTTCGAAGCCGTACTGACCAAAGACGACGTCATGATCTCCGACCGGCTGGTACATGCCTCGATCATCGACGGGATCAGGCTTTGCAGCGCCATGCACGACACCTTCAAGCATTCCGACATGGAACACCTGGAGGAGAAACTGCAGCTGCACAACGACAAACGCCTGAAATGTGTGATCACCGACGGGGTGTTCTCCATGGATGGCGACACCGCCCGGCTCGATAAAATGGTCGAATTATGTGACAAATATGACGCCCTGCTCTTCGTCGATGATTCCCATTCAAGCGGTTTCATCGGGAAAACCGGCAGGGGGACGCACGAACTGTGCGGTGTGATGGGTAAGATTGACATCATCACCACAACCTTTGGCAAGGGACTGGGAGGAGCATCGGGCGGATGCGTTTCGGGCAGGAAGGAACTGGTGGAAATGTGCCGCCAGAAAGCCCGTCCCTACCTCTTCTCCAACACCATCGCCCCACCGGTCGTCGCCGGTGTGATCAAAGTCCTGGAAATCCTCTCCGCCTCCACCGACCGCCGCGACAAACTTGAAAGCAATACGGCTTTCTGGCGCAAGGGGCTGACCGATGCCGGCCTGATCATCAAGGCAGGCGACACCCCCATCGTACCGGTGATGCTTTTCAATGCCAAGCTGGCACAGGACGTTTCCCGCGACCTTTACGACGAAGGCATCTACGCCATCGGGTTCTTCTTCCCGGTTGTACCGCAGGGGCAGGCCCGCATTCGCACCCAGATCTCGGCCGGCCACGAAATCCATCATCTTGAAAAAGCCCTCGAAGCCTTTAAAAAAGTAGGAAAAAAGTATGATATCCTGGGCAAAACCAAACAGGAGATCATTGAAATGTATGGAATGTAAAAAGGTAGCGAGGTAGCGAGGCAGTGAAATAGCGAAAATTTCGCTACCTCGCTACCTCACTACCTCGCTATTTATTATTGTTAATCCAGGTAATATGGACTCAAAACTTGCCAACCCCGCCCCCCTCGGACTGATGGGTTTCGGGATGACAACCGTGCTGCTGAACATTCACAACGCCGGTTTTTTTCCCGTCAGTGCCATGATCCTTGCCATGGGAATTTTTTACGGTGGGATCGCCCAGGTCATCGCCGGAATCCTTGAATTTAAAAAGGGGAACACCTTCGGACTTACGGCCTTCACCTCTTACGGGATGTTCTGGCTTACGCTGGTCGCCCTCTGGATCTTCCCGGATACGGCTGCATCGAAAGGGGCCAAAACGCCCGAATCCTTTATGGGCTGGTACCTTTTCATGTGGGGGGTCTTCACCCTCTTTATGTGGCTGGGAACCTTCGGTAAAAGCAGGGTACTCCAGTTCGTTTTTTTCTCGCTGTGGATCCTGTTCTTCCTGCTGGCACTGCGCGACTGGCTCGAATCGCCGCTCATCGGAACCATCGCCGGTTACGAGGGGATTCTTTGCGGATTGTCCGCCATCTACCTGGCCATGGCCGAGTTGCTCGAAGAGGCCCGGGGAAGGAAAATCCTGCCGTTTTAGACCGCTTCCCTGCCCGGCATAAAAACCGGACAGCGCAACCGGAATTTTGCTACTTTAGCATTTTAAAACCCAACCCTATGAACCAGCTGGTTAAAATTATCCTTTTCCTGTTCATTGCGCATTGCTCGATGCTCACCGCCACCGCCCAGGCCCCGGGCAAACCCTACAACGAAAACCAGGATGTCCGTGCCGACCTGAAGAAGGCGAAGGAACAGGCCATGAAGGAAAACAAGCATATTCTCATCCAGTTCGGCGGCAACTGGTGCCCATGGTGCATGAAGTTCCATGCCCTGGTAACCGGGCTGCCGAAACTCGACTCGCTGATGAAGAAGAATTATGTTTACCTGCTGGTCAATGTCCCCCATGAAAAACTGAAAAGAGACAATGATCTCTTTCGTGAATTCGGTTATCCCAACCGCTTCGGTTTCCCGGTTTTCGTGATCCTTGATAAGAATGGCAACCGGCTCAACACGCAGGATTCAGATGCCTTTGAACATTCCGATCCCCGGGTGAAGGGATATGATACCACCAAGGTGGCCCGTTTCCTCACGATGTGGACGCCCGAAACCCTGAACCCGGCTACCTACAAGGCTGCAACCCGGTAATCGGGTTGAACAGCGATCTTGTTCCTCAACTCAGAAAAAATAGAATACCCCGATCAGCACGCGGAAATTGCCAATCTCTTTGGAGTTGGACACTGTTCCGTTCGGCATCGTCTTTCCATAGGCTGCCACGGTGTAGTCAAACTCGGAGGACAACTTCAGTTTTTTTACGGTCAGGCTCAGCCGCGGCGCAATACGGTAGATATAATCGATGTTGGCCCCGCGGGAATAAATGGCCCCGGTGATAATGTCGGACGATCCCAGGTTCTTACTGAATGCACCATAAATCCCGGGCGACCAGCGCGTGCCGTTGGTCTTGAAATCGGTCCACACTGAGGCGGTGGTGATATTGGTATAATCAACGATCCCCCGCGATGGATCCACGACGCTTTTCACGGCATACCCTCCGATCATGTTCAGTGCATAGCAGTTGCCACCGTAAACAGCGCCCGCCTTGATGGTCACCTTTGCCAGTTGCAGCTTTGTGAAAAAATTGACCACCACGGAACTGATCGTGGTATTTGTTTTATAGATGCTGTAAACCGCATCATGGTGGACCACCACCCCGTTTTTCACCGAATCCCAGGCGGCTGATTTCAAAACCGAGGTGTTCAGCAGCGGCATCAGGGAGAGATAATCGATTCCGGCGCCAATCAGGAACTCCGTGTGTGATTTTTCATTTTTCAGGCAATACTGCACCTGGAAGTTCAATTCGGGGATCAGCGACTGGCGCAGGTACTTGGTATTCGGCCCGTCGGGACCGGTGCTGGTTGCATCCAACTGGCTGTTGGCGGCAATCACAACCTTGAAATTCCCAAGTTTCTGCGTGAGGCGGATCTGCGGGTTGCGGGAGAATACAAGGAAGGGGGCACCCGTATTCAGCGAAATGGTCTCCGGGAAGCACGATGGAACAAACATCGGGTGCCAGTACTGTCCAAAGAGAAGCTCCGTGCCGGGCCAGTTCAACCTGATATATGCATGCCGAAGACGGAATGAATTGATGTTTGCAGGGGCATTCCCGTAAAATTCTCCTTCGATGTAACCGGATGATTTTGCCTTGAAAATATCGGGGCCGGTGATGGTCCCCGTCAAACGGGTCAGGATGCTCAGGATGGTGAAGGTTCCCCTTGCGTTGATGTCCTTGCCCTGGGCATCCGGTTTCACGGCATCAGGGTAGAACAGCCAGTCGCCGTCGCGTGCCATGACGGTCTGTCGCGAATCAAAGATGAAATCGGTATTGACAAATCCCGAAAAAGCAATCCCGAACAAAGGGGGCTTTACAGGTGCTTTCGTGGAGGTTGAATCCTTGGTTTGGGCAGTGGCCGGTTGCGCCATTACCATGAGAAGAAGAAGGAAAGTCAGAATAATTTTTTTCATGCAGGTCTGATTTATGATAAGGAGTGCAAAATAAGCCATTTTCAACGGTTTTTTAAAATAGAATTTAACCGTAGCTTTGTATTTGATTTCACCATTTCACCATTTCGCTATTTCGCCATTTAATATGAATATCCACAAGTTAAACAACATCTTCAACCCGCAGCGGATCGTGCTGATCGGTGTCACGACGAATCCCAACAGTGTAAGCGGAAAGGTGCTGATCAACCTTGTAAGCGGCGGGTTCCGGGGTGTTGTTTACCCGGTCAACCCCGACCATGAAGCCGTCATGGGCATCCCCTGTTTTCCCTCGGTGGGGATGCTTCCGAAAGTTCCCGAACTGGCCATCATCTGTACGGCAGCCGAAAAGGTGCCTGCAGCCATCAGGGAATGCGGCGATTTCGGGATACGCGGTGTCATCATCATGTCGGCCGGTTTCCGGGAAACCGGTGAAGAGGGGAGACTCCTGGAAGAGGAGATAAAAAATGAGATTCACAATTATGAGGGGATGCGGGTCATCGGCCCCAATTGCCTGGGCATCATCGTCCCGGGTCTGAAATTGAACGCCTCCTTCGCAGCCGACATGCCCAAACCGGGCAACATCGCCTTCATCTCGCAATCGGGGGCGCTCTGCACCTCGGTGCTCGACTGGGCCATCGAAGGCAAGATCGGTTTTTCACAGTTTGTCTCCATCGGGAACAGCATGGATGTTGAGTTCGGCGACCTGATCGACTATTTCGGGGAGGATGAGAACACCCGTTGCATCATCCTGTATATTGAATCGATCAGGGATCCGCGGAAATTCATGACCGCTGCACGTGCCTTTGCGCGTAAAAAGCCCATCATCGTTTACAAGGCCGGCCGGTTTCCCGAATCGGCCCATGTTGCGGCATCGCATACCGGGGCGATGGCTTCTGAAGATGCAGTATACGACGCAGCTTTCCAGCGTGCGGGGCTTGCCCGGGTTTACGAGATCGGCGACATCTTCAGCGTGGCCGAACTAATCGGCAGGAACAGGTTTCCACAGGGTCCGCGCCTTGGCATTGTTACCAATGCCGGCGGGCCCGGCGTCATGGCCACCGATGCCCTGATTGCTGCAAACGGAACACTGGCCGAACTTTCAGCGGATACTATGGTCCTGTTGAACGAAAATCTTCCGCTTTTCTGGTCTCACGGGAATCCAGTGGATGTGCTGGGCGACGCAAGGGCCAAGCGGATCGCCAAAGCCACCCAGATCGTGCTGGAGGACCCGGGAGTCGATGCTGTGCTGGTGATCCTGACCCCGCAGGCCATGACCAACCCGAATGCCACGGCCAGGGAGATCAGCGCGCTCGTCACCTCTACGAAAAAACCCATCCTGGCTGCGTGGCTGGGGGGGCGGAGCATGCACGAAGCCGACGACATCCTGGTTGAAAACGGCATCCCCTCCTACAAAACGCCTGAGCAGGCCATCCGGGCCTTTATGACCATGGTGGCTTACAACCGGAACCTTGCAACCCTGTATGAAACCCCGAGGGATGTCCCCGTAGAATTCAAACTTGACCGTATCGAGATGCGCGCCATTTTCTCGCGGATGGTTGAAGGGCAGGGACCCGTGCTTCCCGAACACATCTCAAAGCAGGTGCTTGAAAATTTCGGGATCGCCACGACACAACCTTTCCTGGCGGCCACAGCCGGCGAAGCGGTTGAAATTTCAGGGAGAATCGGCTACCCGGTGGTCCTTAAGATCCATTCAGCCGAAATATCGCATAAATCGGATGTGGGCGGGGTTCAGTTAAACCTTGGAACGGAGAATATGGTCCGTGCCGCCTATGAACGGATCATGGAATCGGTGCGGGGTAAGATGCCCGGGGCAAAGATTGAAGGGGTGACCGTTCAGAAGATGGTAGCCCGGAAAGATGCGGTGGAAATGATCCTCGGGATCAAGAAAGACAAGGTTTTTGGCACGGTTCTCATGGTGGGCATGGGCGGTCTCACCGCCGAGCTTTTTGGAGATAAGGCGCTGGGATTCCCTCCCCTGAACGAACGGCTTGCCCGCCATATGATCGAATCACTCAGGATCTATCCCTTGCTGAAGGGATATCGCGGCGCCCCTGCGAAAAACATCGATCAGCTCATCCAGGTGATGATCAGGTTGTCGTACCTGGCTGCCGACTATCCCGAGGTAACCGAACTGGACATCAATCCCCTGCTGGTCACCTCCGACGAGGTGGTGGCACTGGATGCACGGATTGTCATCGACCCGCTCATCCGCAGGTGCGAAGAGAATCCCTATGCTCATCTTGCACTCCATCCCTATCCCGAAAAGTATGTGAAGCAGACGGTGTTGCACGACGGGACGGCGGTGCTCCTGCGCCCGATAAAACCCGAAGATGAGCCACTGTGGCTTGAAATGCTTGGATCCTGTTCCAAAGAGACCCTTTACAGCCGGTTTCGCTATTTTTTCCATTGGGAAACCCATGAAGTTGCAACGCGATACTGCTACATCGACTACGATCGCGAGATCGCCATCGTCGCCGAGATCATCGAGGATGGCAGGAAAAAACTCATCGGCGTGGGGCGCCTTGTGGCCGATCCCGACCATGAGACCGTTGAATATGCCGTCCTCGTTGCCGATGCCTGGCAGCAGAAGGAACTTGGAAACATCCTGACCGATTTCTGCCTTGAAGTGGCCGGAAACGGGAAACTGAAGAAAATTGTCGCCCAGACCACCACCGACAACATGCGCATGATCTCTGTTTTTCAGAAACGCGGCTTTGATGTGAAGGTGAATAACCAGGATTCCACGGTCGATGTATTTAAAAATTTATAATAAAAGTTCCATAAACCCGTTTAAAAAATAAAAAATCAACATGAACAGACCCAAAACAATTGCCTCTGCACTTTTTGCCATTGCCGTCATGATCCTGACCTCCTGCGCCATTGCTCCCCATCCGAACGAAAAAACCATCGTAGGGATCTGGAAACCGGTCAAAGTGGAAAAGATCATTGACTCCTCGGCCGTCCAGGCGGCAACTCCCCATTCAACTGCCGTCCCTGGAAAGGGAACAAAACCCGGGGCAGAGGGTGTTGATCCCGATGCCGGGAAAATAGCCGCTTCCGTCGACCGCCTCGTGCAGACCGAGATGCGGGCCACCCTTGAAATCTTTGCCAATAAAACCGCGGTGAAAAACTACCCCGGGAAACCGATGCACGCAACCTGGAAAATGAAGGGAAAGGGAACACGGCTTGTTGCAAAAAACCTGGCGAACAAATCCAAATTTGTAATCGATATCCTGGAAATCAGCCAGGATGAAGTAATCATTGTGGAGCACGCCCGCATGATAGATCTGAAAATTACCTATGAACGACAAAAATAAGCATTCAAATACCAGGTTTTCCCAGGAAACAAACCCCGCATTTTTTTCGAAACCCGCAGCCCTGCGGGTTTTTTTTGTCAATTTAAATTCGTATTTTTGTATTCACCTTAGTACAAGTGATTTAAATTGTGAATCTTAGAACCCAGAGCCATGAATTTCGAATTTACTGAAGAACAGATCATGATCCAGCAATCTGCGCGGGATTATGCCCAGCGGGAACTGATCAAAGACGTCCTGGAGCGCGACGCAAAAGCTGAATTTCCGACACAACATGTTAAAGCCCTTGCCGAGCTGGGCTTTCTTGGCATGCTCGTCGATACCAAATATGACGGAGGAGGCATGGACACGATTTCCTATGTCCTGGCGATGGAGGAGATTTCGAAGATCGACAGTTCGGTATCGGTGATCATGTCCGTAAACAATTCACTGGTGTGCTATGGCATCGAGGCCTATGGCAATGAGGAACAAAAACAAAAGTGGCTGAAACCCCTGGCGCGCGGTGAAAAGATCGGAGCGTTTCTCCTCTCCGAACCCGAAGCCGGGTCGGATGCAACATCACAGCGGACCACCGCGGTCGACATGGGCGACTATTACCTGGTCAACGGGGTAAAAAACTGGATCACCAACGGCAATTCAGCCTCCACCTATGTGCTGATTGCACAAACCAACCCCGAGAAAAAACACAAGGGGATCAATGCCTTCCTGGTCGATCGCCATGCCCCCGGAATCTCCATCGGACCGCACGAGGATAAAATGGGCATGCGCAGCAGCGATACCCATTCGGTCATGTTCACAGATGTGAAAGTTCCAAAGGAAGACCGGATCGGCGAGGATGGCTTCGGGTTCAAATTCGCCATGAAAACCCTCGAAGGCGGACGCATCGGTATCGCCTCGCAGGCTTTGGGCATCGCCCAGGGAGCCTATGAGCGCGCCCTGAAATATTCAAGGGAACGGAAAGCCTTCGGCACTGAAATCTTTAACCACCAGGCCATTGCCTTTAAACTGGCCGAAATGCACACCCGGATTGAGGCGGCACGCTTTTTCTGCCTGAAGGCAGCCTGGCTCAAAGACCAGGGACAGCCTTACGGAACCGAAAGCGCCATGGCAAAATACTGGGCGGCCGAAACGGCCATGTATGTCACCACCGAGGCCGTCCAGATTCACGGCGGATACGGGTATGTTCGCGAATACCACGTTGAACGCCTGATGCGTGAAGCCAAACTCACCCAGATATACGAAGGTACCAGCGAAATACAGCTGGTGATCATTTCAAGGGCCATCATGAATGACTAGTTGTTGCAACGTGGTTAAATATGCTTGCTGATGAATAATCCTGAGGTTTACAAACCGCGGCACCATATCCGTATCGTTACCGCGGCCGCCCTGTTCGACGGGCATGATGCCGCCATCAACATCATGCGCAGGATCCTGCAGTCGAGTGGTGCCGAGGTGATCCATCTCGGTCATAACCGGTCGGTCCGCGAAGTGGTCGACTGCGCCATCCAGGAAGATGTCCAGGCAGTGGCCATCACATCCTACCAGGGCGGACACATGGAATATTTCAAATACATGCACGACCTGTTCAGGGAGAAGAACTGCGGCCATATTAAGATTTTCGGAGGGGGAGGAGGCGTGATCCTGCCTCACGAGATGAAAGAACTGCATGAATATGGCATTGCCAGGATCTATTCCCCCGACGACGGCCGTACCATGACCCTCCAGGGGATGATCAACGACCTGCTCGAACAGTGTGATTTCCCTGTTGGAAACAAGCAGGAATACGATCTTGAAAAAATCAGGAACAAGGACATCCGGGAGATTGCCGGACTGATCTCTGCAGCCGAAAACTATCCCGAAAATGACCGGTCGTTCCTCGACCAGGTTGGCCGGGAAGCTGAAACCAGGGCCATCCCCGTGCTGGGCATCACCGGCACGGGCGGGTCGGGCAAGTCATCGCTGGTCGACGAGATCGTGCGCAGGTACCTGGCCGACCTGCAGGACAAGACCCTGGCGATCATCTCTGTCGACCCGACCAAGAGAAAGACTGGCGGGGCACTCCTTGGCGACCGCATCCGAATGAACGCCATCTTCAACCCGCGGGTTTATATGCGTTCGCTGGCCACCCGGCAGTCGAACCTGGCGCTCTCAAAATATGTCCGCGATGCCATCAATATTGCAAAGGTGGCCGGGTTTGACATGGTGATCGTCGAAACATCCGGCATCGGGCAATCCGACACCGAAATCGTCGATCACAGCGATGTCACGCTTTATGTGATGACCCCGGAATACGGGGCCGCCAGCCAGCTTGAGAAGATCGACATGCTCGACTTTGCCGACATGGTGGCCATCAATAAGTTTGACAAGCGCGGAGCCCTCGACGCCCTGCGCGATGTGAAAAAACAGTACCAGCGCAACCATAAATCCTTCGATCGCCCGGTAGAGGAAATGCCGGTATATGGCACGGTAGCATCCCAGTTCAACGACCCGGGGGTGAATGAGCTTTACCGCGCGCTCGTTGCAAAGGTGAAGGAAAAGACCAGGATTTTGCTCCCCGCTCTTTTTGAGGAGGGAGCTGAACCACCTGCAAAGATTTACATCATTCCTCCTGCCAGGACCCGCTACCTGGCCGAGATTGCAGAAGCGAACCAGGCATGCAACCAGTGGACGGCCGAGCAGGCCGGGATTGCCCAGCGGCTCTATTCCATCGCCAAAACGATCGATACCATGGCTGCTTCCCACATTGCTCCCGGAAAGGAAACCGGCGCAAAGACAGGGTTGCTGCTCGAACTGGACATGCTGTACGAACAAACGCTGAAAAAGCTGGACCCGGCCAACCACGAGATCCTGAAAAACTGGGACGCAAAGGTAAAGGCGTATAAAAATGACTTTTATATATACAAGGTCAGGGACAGCGAGATCCGCATCGAGACCCATTATGAATCGCTTTCGCGCCTGAAAATCCCCAAAATCTCGCTGCCCCGTTACGAGGCCTGGGGCGATATCCTGAAATGGAACCTCCGTGAAAATGTTCCGGGTGAATTTCCCTATGCTGCCGGCGTTTTCCCTTTCAAGCGCGAAAGCGAGGATCCGACGAGGATGTTCGCAGGTGAAGGAGGCCCTGAACGCACCAACAAGCGCTTCCATTATGTATCATTCGGGATGCCCTTTGTCAGGCTTTCCACGGCCTATGACTCGGTAACACTTTATGGGTTCGATCCCGACCTGCGGCCTGACATCTACGGCAAGATCGGCAATGCCGGGGTCTCGATCGCCTGCCTGGATGACGTAAAAAAACTTTATTCCGGGTTTGACCTGTCTGATAAAAACACCTCTGTTTCCATGACAATCAACGGTCCGGCTCCCGCCATGGTCGGTTATTTCATGAATGCAGCCATCGACCAGCAGTGTGAGAAGTACATCCGGGAGCACGGGCTGGAAGAGGAGACCGGGAAAAAAATAGCGACCATTTACCGGAAAGCGGGAACACAACGGCCATGTTACCAGGGCGACCTGCCCGGGGGCAACGACGGACTTGGACTGATGCTGCTCGGCGTTACCGGCGATCAGGTATTGCCTGCAGCGGTATACGAAAAAATCAGGAAAGAGACCCTGGGCCAGGTGCGCGGCACCGTCCAGGCTGACATCCTGAAAGAGGACCAGGCCCAGAACACCTGCATCTTTTCCATCGATTTCGCCCTCAAGATGATGGGCGACATCCAGGAATATTTCATTGAAAACAATGTCAGGAATTTCTATTCCGTCTCCATTTCGGGCTACCATATCGCCGAAGCGGGCGCCAATCCCATTTCGCAGCTTGCCTTCACCCTGGCCAACGGGTTTACCTACGTGGAGTATTACGTTTCAAGGGGGATGGATGTCAACAAATTCGCCCCGAACCTCTCCTTCTTTTTTTCAAACGGCATTGATCCGGAATACTCGGTAATCGGCCGTGTTGCCAGGCTGATATGGGCCAAGGCCATGAAATACAAGTACAAGGCAGACGCACGTTCGCAGATGTTGAAATACCATATCCAGACTTCAGGCCGATCGCTCCATGCGCAGGAGATCGACTTCAATGATATCAGGACCACGCTGCAGGCATTGTATGCCATTTACGACAATTGCAATTCACTGCATACCAACGCCTACGATGAAGCCATTACCACGCCCACCGAAGAATCGGTGCGCAGGGCCATGGCCATCCAGATGATCATCAACCACGAACTGGGGCTGGCCAGGAACCAGAACCCCCTGCAGGGATCCTTCATCATCGAAGAGCTGACCGACCTCGTGGAGGAGGCGGTGATGCTTGAATTTCATCGGATCTCCGAGCGTGGCGGCGTGCTGGGCGCCATGGAGACCATGTACCAGCGCAGCAGGATCCAGGAGGAGAGCCTCTATTACGAAACCCTCAAACATTCAGGCAAACTCCCGATCATGGGGGTTAATACTTTCCTTTCAAGCAAGGGCTCCCCGACCGTCACACCCGGGGAGGTCATCCGGGCAACGGAAGAGGAAAAGCAATACCAGATCGCCATGCTTGCCGAACTGCACCGGACCAACGCGGAAAAATCGGGGATCATGACCCGACAATTGAGGGAGGCAGCTATAAAAAATAATAATATCTTTGAAAGCCTGATGGAGGCAACAAAATACTGTTCCATCGGGCAGATTACCGACGCTCTTTTCGAGGTCGGGGGACAATACCGGCGCAATATGTAACCCATTAAAATCCTGATAAATGATCCCTTTCAATATTTTAGTTGTCAATCCCAAGGACTACCTGACACAAGTTGCTGTTTACCAGAACCACAAGCTGCTATACATGATCAGCCGCAAGCACTCGGCCGCGGAGCTCAGCCAATTCAAAACCATTTATGACCAGGTTCAATTCCGCAAGGAAAGTATACTTAAGGAGCTGAAAAACAATGAGTTTACGCTTGATGAACTGAAGATTGTGATTTCACGGGGGGGGTTGATCAAACCGGTCCAGTCGGGCGTTTTCGCCGTAAATGCATTGCTGAAAAAGGACCTGGCCCACAGCCCGGTCGGTGAGGACATCATCAACATCGGCGGCCTGGTGGCCGACGCAATTGCCGGCGAGGTTCTTTCTGCCATCGCCCTGATTGCCGATCCCACGGTGGTCGACGAGTTTCATGACCTGGCCAGGATTACCGGGTCCCCTGAGATTCGGCGCAAGTCAATTTTCCATGCACTGAACCAGAAAGCTGTTGCCAAGATGCATGCCGAAACCCACAAAAAGAAATACGAGGAGATGAACCTCATCGTGGCCCATATCGGGAACGGTACCACCGTTGGCGCCCATCGCAAAGGCCGCGTGATCGACGTGAACCAGGGATTTGAAGGCGACGGACCTTTTTCCATGGTCCGCAGCGGCTCTCTCCCCATGGGCGATGTGGTCAAGATGTGTTACAGCGGCGAGAAGACCCTCGATGAAATGTTGTGCCTGCTCACCCATTGCGCAGGGGTGAATGCCTATCTCGGGACCCGGGATATCAGCGAAATAGAGTCACGGATCAACAATGGCGATGCACATGCAAAACTGATCATGGAGGCCATGGCCTACCAGGTGTCAAAATGCATCGGTGAAATGTTCGCCGTGCTCAAAGGCGATGCGGATGCCATCCTGATCACCGGAGATATCGCCCACAGCCAGTTCGTGGTGCAGAACATCATTGAGCACGTTGAGAAATTTGCACCTATTTTCCTTTACCCGGGCGACAACGAGCTGCAGTCCATGGCCGGCAATGCCCTGAGGGTGCTGAAAGGCGAAATGACCGTACAGGAATATGTCTGAAGAACTTAAAACGCAAAGATCAAAACTCAAAACGATAGCTGGCCAATGTTAACTATGACAGCCATGTTTTATTTTTGAGTTGCAGCTTTGATCTTTAAGTTTTGACTTTTAAGTTTCCAACCAAGTGCTATTATGATTCTGTATCCTATCCATACCGGCAACCTCAAACTCGACGGCGGCGCCATGTTCGGCGTGGTTCCCAAAGTCATCTGGGGAAAGGCCTATCCGAGCGACGAAAACAACCTCTGCAACTGGTCGATGCGCTGCCTGCTGATCGTCGACGAAGACCGCAGGATATTAATCGATTGCGGGATCGGCGATAAACAATCTGAAAAATTCTTCGCCAATTACCATCTCAACGGGGAGGAGACCCTTGAAAAATCGCTGGCCTCCTTCGGCTATTCGACCGACGACATTACCGACCTTATCCTCACCCATCTTCATTTCGACCATGCCGGCGGCGCCATCCGCCGGAAGGAGGATAAAAGCGATTACACCGCCACCTTTAAAAACGCCATCTGCCACACCAGCCGGCAGCAGTGGGAATGGGCAACCAGCCCGAATAACCGTGAAAAGGCCTCGTTCCTGGAGGAAAATATCCTCCCGATCAAAGAGAAGTACAGGCTTGAACTGATCGAAAACGACACCGAACTTTTTCCCGGCGTTTCGGTGCGGATCTTCAACGGTCACACCGACGGCCAGGTGATCCCCGTCATCAGTTACAAGGACAAAAAGGTGGTGTACATGGCCGACCTGCTCCCATCGGCGGCACATGTGCCCCTGCCCTGGGTCATGAGTTACGACACCCGCCCGCTGATCACGCTGAAGGAAAAGGAGAATTTCATGGCTGAAGCAGCCCGCGAGGGATTTGTCCTCTTCCTAGAACATGACCTTTACCACGAATGCTGTACCGTCGAGGCAACCGAAAAGGGAGTCAGGCTGAAGGAGACCTTTTCGCTCTGCGAAGTATGATCTCCATATGACACGAGACAATTGACGCGTGCCGATTTTTCTTGTACCTTAATCTGTTTAAATCATTACCAATGGCCAAAGAAGAATTCCGGGTGTATGCCTACCGCTGGGTCATCCTGGCGGTGTTCATGTGCGTGGTTGTGGTCAACCAGCTCATGTGGATCACCTTCGCCCCGGTTACCGGCAGCGCGGCTGCCTTTTATAAAGTTTCCGACCTCAGCATCGGGCTGCTTTCCATGATTTTCATGGTGGTGTATATCATTGTTTCCATCCCTGCCTCGTGGGTGATCGATACCTATGGGTTTCGGGTGGCCGTAGGGATCGGGGCCGTTCTTACCGGTGTTTTCGGACTGATCCGCGGACTGGCGGCCGACCATTTTACATGGGTGCTCATCGCACAGACAGGAATTGCCATCGGTCAGCCCTTCCTGCTGAACGCGCTTACAACGGTTGCCGCCCGCTGGTTTCCAATCAGTGAACGGGCCGTTGCCTCCGGGCTTGGTTCCCTGGCAATGTATCTTGGGATCATCATCGGCATGATCCTCACCCCATACCTGGTTATCCAATCGGGGATCGGGAGCACCCTGCTTATTTATGGCATCATCTCGATGGCTGCGGCAGTGCTGTTCCTAATTTTTGCGAAGGAGCGACCGCCAACGCCGGCCTGCCTTCCGGGGCAGGAGGAGCGCTCCATGGTGTTTGAAGGGCTGAAAAACATGCTTCGCAAAAAAACCTATATCCTGCTGCTGGTCATTTTCTTCATTGGCCTCGGGGTGTTCAACGCGGTCGCCACCTGGATCGAAGAGATTGTCAGGCCGAGGGGATTTTCGATCACCCAGGCGGGTGTTGCCGGCGGACTGATGATCCTCGGCGGGCTGGTCGGGGCGGTGATCATCTCCTGGCTGTCGGACCATTACCGCCGCAGGGTTCCCTTCATCCTGCTCGCCCTGTCGGCCTCGTGTATCGGGCTTGCCGGGATCACCTTCGCAACCAATTACAACCTTCTCCTAGCATCCTCCTTTATACTTGGATTTTTCCTGCTAAGCGCCGGCCCCGTTGGCTTTCAGTACGGCGCCGAAATTGCCTACCCTGCACCCGAAGGAACGTCAAACGGGCTGTTGCTGATGATGGGCCAGATTTCGGGAATCATCTTTATCATCGGCATGGACCAGTTCAAATCGACGGGAAACGGGTCGATGACTGTTTCGCTGGTCATCCTGACAGGGCTGCTCCTGGTCTCCTTCCTCGTGGGTACCCGGCTCCGGGAATCGGCCTTGCTTACCGGGAAAGAAAATCCGGCGTAACATCCGCCCACGCCGGCAGCAGGCAACAACGTGGAAAATATAATACAGCGTTATCCTTACTGTCACATTTTGCCTGAATGCTCGTCATTATCAAGTAGGTTCAGAATAATACAATCCGGAACACCGAACCCCAGGGGTCATTATCCCTACATAACCTGTATCCCTGTTACCATGAAAAAAAATCAACTCCTTTTAGCGTTGTTACTGGTGTTCTGCCATACGTTATTTGCTCAGCAGTCAAGACCTGTGATCAGGGCAACTTCAGCAATGGTTGATATCAGGGACAACGGGAAATTAAGCAGGAAAACCTGGACGATCACCCCGAAACTCAAACCCGATGTCTATACGACGCCGCATAAAAACGCCAGGGTCTCCTTTATCACCGATTCCGACTCCATCAGCTTCAAAGTAAGGCCAGGCCGGACCTATGATTTTAGCATCCTCCTTAACGGGAAAGACACCGCCTGGACCCGGGTTAAATACGAACCGGTTGACAAAGGGCAGCAGCCGGCCTACCTCGACATCCTGAAAAAGGCATCCAGATACAATTATTCCGATCACCGGGAGATCCCCCGGTTTACTTACCAGCCTGCTTCCACGCCCGAACTGGTGGCGCTGAAGGAGCATTTCAGGCTCGATTCCGTCGCAGGTGAAGGAAACGAGGTCTCAAAAATCATCAACCTGATGCACTGGGTGCACAACCTGGTGCCGCACGACGGTACCCACGACAACCCCGTTGTTAAAAATGCAATGAACATGATCACCGAATGCAAAAGAGACCATAAAGGATTAAACTGCCGGGGACTGGCCACTGTCCTGAACGAATGTTACCTGGCCGAAGGGATCAGGTCGAGGTTCATCACCTGTATGCCGAAAGATTCCGTTTTCGACGATTGTCATGTCATCAACATGGTGTGGAGCAATGACGCCGGGAAATGGTTATGGATGGATCCGACCAACGACGCTTACGTGATGAACGAAAATGGGGACCTCCTGGGTATTCGCGAGGTAAGGGAAAGACTGATTTCCGGCAAAGCAATGATAATCAATCCGGATGCGAACTGGAATCACCGTTCGTCGGCAGTAAAGGAAGAATATCTTTACCGGTACATGACCAAAAACCTCTACCGTCTTGAAACCCCGGTGGGCAGCGAATATGACACCGAGACCTCCTCAAACGGGAAAAGGGTCGATTACGTGGAACTGCTCCCGCTCGACGGATACCGGCAGGAACCTCAGAAAACAGAAAAAACCGGGACGCATTCGCGACTGAAATACACCGATTACAAGACCAACAATCCCGATCTGTTCTGGGCAAAGCCCTGGTGAAACAACCTTTGAAATAACTGCATCACTGTCCGGGGGCCTGTTTTTAATGACCGCGGTAATAAAAACAAATCATGAACAAATTACTCCTTACGGTACTCCTTTGTATTGCCCTGGGCGCATCATGTTCAACCGTTGACACCGTGAACATATACAGCAATGCGATGCACCGCGAAATCAAGTGTGTCATCGTCAAACCCGGCACTTACCTTGACCAGTACCGCACTTTCCCGGTGGTCTACCTTTTACACGGATACAGCGACCGTTACGACACATGGATCCGGAAAGTCCCCGCCCTCAGGGAATATACCGACCGGTACGGAATGATCATCGTTTGTCCCGATGGCGGCTATAGCAGCTGGTATTTCGACAGTCCGCTTGATACCGCTTACAGGTTCGAAACCTTTGTCAGCCGGGAGGTGGTTGCTTTCGTCGATAAACACTACCGCACCATGGCCTCCCGCGAATACCGGGCCATCACCGGGCTCAGCATGGGCGGGCATGGCGCGCTTTTCCTGGCCTTCAGGCATGCCGGTACATATGGGGCTGCGGGATCGATGAGCGGGGGCGTCGATATGCGCCCCTTTCCGGACAACTGGGATATTGCCAAACGCATCGGGGATGAAAAGATTTTTGGGAAAAACTGGGAGGCGATGAGTGTGGTCACTGTGGCTGATCAGCTTGGCGCCAATGCTCCCGCGCTTATGATCGAATGCGGAACGGACGATTTCTTTTTCAAGGTCAACCTTCAACTGCACCACAAACTGCTGGCGATGAAGATTCCACATGATTGGGTGGAACGACCCGGACAGCACTCCTGGGATTACTGGTCAAATGCTGTCGAATACCAGTTGCTCTTCTTTCACAGGTATTTTACGCATCCACACCCGCCCCTGCCCTGACACACTAGCCGGTGGTTGCAGGTGGTCTTTTCATTCCTCCATTGGCATCCGGAACACTTTTATTTTCATTTTGCTGCCTTTCCCGTAATGGCAGGCTACCCAAAGATCATTGCCCTTCCCGGTAATTATTTTCGGGGCCCTTGCCGGCTCGTTGCCCGGGGTTAGTTTTACCGGTTTTTCTCCCGGATGCTGATCTTTCCGGGTAAGGTACAGGCTCCAGTCGCCCCTGGCTGAACGGCCGCTCCAGACCACAAAGACCTCCCCTTTGGCGGTGACTACCGCCTGGGGTGTCTGGTTCAGCACCGTTTTGTCATCTCCGGGCAATGTGGACGATGGCAGCCATTTCCCTGAGCCGGGTTCAAAAACGGCATACCGGATTCGCTGGGGTTCACCATCCGCAGCATCCCATCCCGATGACTCCCAGAAAACCCATCGCTCTCCCTTTTGATCATGAACAGCACAGGGATAACCGCCAGTTTCACTATCCTCCATTTTTTCATTCAGCCGGGTCACCGGTTGGGCCACGTCATGCAGGTTGCCTGAACAGACCCCCAGGGTGGCGGGGTAATGCTGGTTCCAGGCACCCCAGACCGTGCCGCTGGTATCAGTGTCAAGGCTGAAGCCCCAGCAGTTAACGTAACCGGACAGGTCATGACTCCGGGCAATTTCTACCGGGTGCACGCTGTCGGGGATCCCGTTACGGATAAACCGGTAGTAAGGAAACCTGAAATTTGCCTTCCAGCAGGTCCAGGCCAGCATGAACCCGTTTCTTACGGGTGTTACGGCCGGGGATACTGCATCGCATGGAAGAATTTCCGAAAACAGGATCGGCTCCGAAAGTGCCGATCCGTCAAAACTCCTGCCGTAAACACGGTAAAACCCGTCCCGGTTGTTGAGGTAGCAGATCCAGAGTTTCCCGTTTGAAAAGGTGAGGAGCGGGTTGTAACTGTCCGACCTGTCATGTTCAACGGCGATTCTTACCGGGTGACGGCGGTCAACAGACGATAACAGGATGTCGCCATCCTCTTCCCAGCATACCCAGGCGGTTCCCAGGCTGTCCGAGGTGATGGAAGGAAAGCGGCAGGAACCGTTCCCGAAGGTGTATTCTTCGCCAATGGCGGATTTTTTGTATCGTGGTATTTCTATGGTGACGGGATGTTCGGTGAGGACTTTTCTGACGGGTGCCCTGCAAACTCCCACGCAGTTTGCCATTGGTTTCAGGTGAGAAATACAGAGCGAATCGGAAAACCGCCAGTGGTTGCCAGGAAGCTTTTCAAATAAGCCCTGGAGCAGGATCCGGGTGGATTTTGATGTGCGGTCATAACTGTAAATGGTATAGTCAACGCTGTTGTCAAAAAATCCTTTATCCACCATCTTTCCCCGTATTTTGAGGACGGTATATTTCTCCCGGTTCAGCGGGTTTGGAAAACAGGCCGAAATCCCCGTGGAATCAAGTCCGAAGCGATAATTTCCCAGTTTAAGGACGGAATCGTTCTCCAGGATGAAGGGACCGTCAGAATCTGCAAATAACCTGGCAGCCTCCCGGGGAAACGGGCCTTCGAGGTACATGTTTTTATGGAGATCCGAAGCCGTAAGAGCGCTGAAATATTTCACCAAATAGCAACTGGCACGATCCGCAAATTCACGGTTTGCCTCGAATCCTTTGACATTGCCGTCGGCAATCACACAGGTGGCCTGATGATGAGCGTTTTCGTAAATGATCCGGGTGGCAAACTGCAGGTTGGAGACCGGCTGAAAGTGAACGGAAGGATCGTTCCAGAGGGTCATCTTGAGTGTTTCAAAACTTGAATCGTAAGGGTAAAGACTTCCTTCGGGTAATTTCACCACCTGCTCCCCATGACAGAAGGCCAGGATAACAGGAAACCCATCCCGGTGATAACGGTGGAGTTCGGGTGGCCATGTCAGGACAGGGACCTGTGAATCCTGGTAATGCTTTGTAAAGGCATAAATATCCAGTTGCGGGTTGAACAAACACTGGGTGAAACTGAGGCCCCCTTTCCGCATGTTGGTCTCAAGGTAATTTTTTGCCGTGAACCATCCGTCGAAAAGGCAATAGCCGCAGTTGGAAGTCGAAAAAGGCTGGATCACGGTTGTTTTAGAGGAACGGATGATGCTGCCGAATGGAACTTTATTCCCCCAGAGATCCTCTGCAATTTTCACACCGGGACCCTGGGCCCGGGTGGTCATCCATGAACAAAGCAATATCATGCCGGCGAAAAGAATTCTTTTCATCATACAGGTTGTTGGTGAGTTGCAATAAAAAGGTTAATATCCTCCGTCGACGCTCCAGGTGTGAAATGAATTGTCGTTGCGGAGTGCAAGGTTTCCCGAAAGGGTATCGCCCGATGCCGATTGAACTAGGTATGGAACGAAAATGCCCGCGTACATCCCGGAACAAAAGGAATTTCCCAGGCTCAGGATCCTGATCCCGCCAAACCGTTTTCGGAGTATCTTCATGGGGATGCCCCCGGGGATGGTGAAGAGCGGGGAGAACCTTTCGGCCGTATTCCAATCGTTTTGTTCACAGGCCCTGAAAAACTTTTTTGCAGCTTCCTCCGCGCTGATGTTTTTAAATCCACTGGCAGTCGCCTTGTCCCAGTCATCCAGCGTAAGAAGCGGGCGCATTCCTTTGTTGGTGAATACGAACAGGGAGTCGGGCAGCAGCTGGTCAGCCACGATCGAGGCCAGCCTGAGGACACAGACCTCCTCCGCTCCCGACTTGATGGTCACCGCAAGGGCAGTCAGCAGGTGTGTTTGTTTGTCAAAATGGTAAACCCGGAGGGTATTTGCTTCGGGAATACTGGAGTTCAACACCCATGGATTTGAAAATTTGCCACTGGCCGATGCCATCACCGACAGTTCGAGGTCATTCCCCACTTCTCTTATTTTGCAGGAAGCAGGATGGTCTTTTGCATAGGAAAGTTCCGATTCCAGGATCCTGTCGGGTTCGAGGAAGAGCTTCATCCATCCCGTAAACCCGGCTTTGGGGGTTCCTTTCAGTACATAGCCCCCCGGTTTGTTGAGCATGAACTGTGATTCGCCGTCCATGATAATGGTTCTTCCCGGTTTTTCAAACCGCCACTTCGGGTTTGGGCCGAAAGTTTTCCAAACCCTGACATCTGTATATCCGGAGGCGGGATCGATGCTTTCAAAATTTTCGCCCGGAGCGGTGCGCACGGTAAAAACCATCGAAACCGTTTTCAGCGACCGGATAGCCCGGATCGATTGCGCCAGGATATTCCCGGCGATCGCCGGATTGCGGAAGGTGGCCAGGAGAACAACCACTGCGGCGACGGTGATGAAAACCGCGAAACTGGCGGCGATCCGCAGCCTCCCTGACCAAGGTCCGCGTGAAGCCGGGGAAATGTGCCGCATCCCCGGCTCTACGGCGGCAGAGGCAAGGATTGCTTCCATGCGTGCCTGCCTGGATGTCCTTCCCATAGCGGGAGCCAGCGAACCGGCGATGGAGAGGTAGTCAAGGTAAGCAATTGAACATTCCCCGCACGACCCGAGGTGTTCCAGCAATTGCTGTTTTTCTCCCGGGTCAGCCTGGTCATCGAAAAGGTTGGCGAACCTTTCCTGGAATTCTTCACATTTCATGGGATACCTCCTACTTTTCATGGATCATCGACCTGAGTTTCATCATGCCATAGGTAAACCTGGATTTTACGGTTGTAACCGGAACCCCGGCGATCATCGAAATCTCGGGAAAGGTGAGTCCTTCGGCAAACCGGTAACGGATGACCCTTGCCTGTTCCTCCGGGATACGGGTCAGCAGATCGCGGATCCCCTGCTGTCGTTCCTCACGGATCAGCTCCTCCTCCCGCGATTCGGTCACACTTGCCACCGAATCCAGGTACAGCCCGCTTACGGTGCGGTCGTGCGAATTTCTTCGCCGGATAGCATCAAGGCAGCCGTTGCTGACAATTTTGAACATGTAGCCAGCAGGATTATCAACCACCGACAGACTTTCACGCATCCCGTAAGCACGGATGAAAGCCTCCTGCACCACATCTTCTGCTTCGGCATAGTCGTTTAGCATGAAGCCCGCATGACGAGTGAGCGGTGTTAGGTACTTTGACAGGAATGACCGGAGCTCTTCGGACGATTGCGGGAAGCGGGAGCGGGGTTCATTCATGGAACTTCACTTTTCATCACCATAACGAAGCAGGATGGTAAAAGGACTTAAAAGTCGGAATATTTTTTTTATAAAGATTGAAAATAGTGTTAATTAATAAAATACATTAATAAACAGTAGGAAACAGTAAAATATCTACTATATTTGCCTGGATAAAATTCTGCATTATGAAAGCATTTTCAGGAATCAGGGAAGTTTTTGCAATCTTCCAGAACAAGGAATCCTATTTCGACGACATCAACCGTGAACAGTCCAACCGGCTGATCATCAACCAGCTCCTGCTTATCTGCGGGTTTGCGTTTGCTTATGGGCTGGTCATGGGAAGCTACCACAGTTTCCTGCAGTCGGTGGTAACCGGGGTAAAGGTTGTTGTCCTTTTCCTTTCGACGGTTGTCATCTGTTTCCCCTCATTTTTCATCATCCAGCAGGTGCTCGGGTCGAAAATGAGTTTCCGGCAGATGGCGGTGATCGTTTTGAGCGGCGTGGTTCTCACTGCAACCATCGCGCTGTCGTTCGCCCCCATCGTGATCGTGTTCCAGGTTACCGGCGGAAATTATCACTTCCTGCAGCTCCTGCATGTGGCGATTTTTATCTTTGCCGGAATTTTCGGGATGCGCCTGATGGTGGAGGCCCTGAAGTTTGCCTGTGAGGATAAAAACATTTACCCGCAGATCGGGGTGACGGTATTCAGGATATGGATCATCATCCTCGCTTTCGTGGGAATCCAGCTTGCATGGAACCTGCGGCCCTTTTTATGCGAGAAAAACGAGGAGTTCAAACTCTTCCGGAAATACGAGGGGAATTTTTACACGGCCATTGTTTATTCGGTGGAACAGCTGGTTTCGCCGGGGAGCCCCGTAAAGCCGGAAAACAAAAAGGTGCCCGTGGCAACATCCGACACGACGGTTAATAAACCTTCAGGGGCGGATAAAATCTTCAATCAAATCGGGAAGTAGCACATGGATGATATCATGACGCTGGAAGAGGTTGCCGGGTACCTTAAGCTAAAACCCCAGACCATTTATACCTGGGCCCAGGACGGCAGGATACCGGCAGCCAAGCTGGGCAAGGAATGGCGGTTCCGCAAATCGGTCATCGACCGATGGTTTAACCGCCACATTGATGAGAAATTCAACGAATACCTCGACGAATCATAAGAAAGGCAGACCATCTCCATGCAGACAAAATGGTGCCCGGTTTCAGAAAAAGGTCGATCGTTCCCTCATTAAAATTCCACTGTATTTTCACCCAGCCATTTCCGGCATTCGGGACAAAGACTGTGGTTTTTCTGGTCGATATCCTCTACGTAAGTGCTTGATTTCATGACACAACTTTGCATCCTGCAGTGGATCAGGCCGAACATGTGTCCCAGTTCATGGATCACCTCCTTTTTAAACCTTTCGACCATGAGGTGATGATCGGGGCTGAGACCGTAACACTCGTTGTTCAGCCGGTAGAGGGATGCGATACCGGTGCGGCCCCCCAGGAAGGCCTGCCCGAAAATATAGGTCAGGATCGGGATGAACAGGTCCACGTTGAACAACCCGAGCATTTTGCCCGTTACCGGCAGGATCAGTGAATCAACATGTTTCAGGAGGGTATTCCCGTTATACTGCCGACGGCCCGGGTCATAATAATCACTCAGGTCGATATGCCCCTCCCTGACCATCGCGGAAGTGCGGAATTCGAGTTTTACAACTTCGGCAACACTTTCCAGGAGATCCTTCTCGAAATACCCGAATGAGATTAATGTAATTTCCGGCATTGTCATTGAGCAGGGGATAAAAGTCAGATTTTCAGGATCCGGAAGGGGGCTTTAATTCGTATTTTTTAATTTTGTTGTAAAGGGTAACCCTGTCAACTTTCAGGGCGGAGGCTGTGCGCGATATGTTCCAGTTGTATTTGTTCAGGATCTGGAAGATGTAGGATTTCTCGAAATCGTCAAGGCTTTCGGCAGGGGAGGCAACCATGGTTTTTTCAAGGGGAAGGTCCTTCAGGGTGATCTTTTTCCCGTTTCCGACTACAATGGCGCGTTCGATCATGTTTTCAAGTTCCCTGATGTTGCCGGGGAAGTTGAATTCCTTCAGCCGGTTCATTGCTGCCGGATCAATTGTCATATCCTGCCGGTTCATCGAGGTACAGTATTTTCTAATGAAAAAGTCGACCAGCAGGGGAATGTCCTCGATGCGGTCGCGCAGGGGAGGTAGCTGGATGTTCATGACATTGAGGCGGTAAAAAAGATCCTCTCTGAAGGTCCCCTTTTCAACCATGCTTTTCAGGTCGCGGTTGGTAGCGCAGATGACCCTGAAATCGGAGGCGATTTCCTTGTTCCCGCCCACACGCATGAAACTTTTTGATTCGAGGACGCGCAGCAGTTCCACCTGCATTTTAGCCGAAATAGTTGCAATTTCATCCAGGAAGATCGATCCGTTGTCGGCCATTTCAAACCGCCCTTTGCGGTTATACATGGCACCTGTAAAGGCTCCCTTTTCGTGACCGAATAGTTCGCTTTCGAGCAGGCTTTCAGTAAGTGCTCCGCAATGTACGCTGACAAACGGGAAGAACTTTCTTGGTGAATTGGCGTGGATCGCCCTTGCCACGAGTTCCTTCCCGGTACCGCTTTCACCGGTGATGATGACGGAGGAATTTGTCTGTGCCACACTCTCCACCTCGCGCAGCACATGCTTCATCGCCTCGCTGGTCCCGATCAGGTCTTCGATGTTCTCCAGTGAAATAAGCTTGGTCCTGAGTGTTTCATTCTCCTCCGAAAGGGAGATCTGTTTGGTTGCGTTGCGGATCAGGTGCGTCAGGTCATCAGGATCGAATGGCTTGGTGACGTAATCGAAGGCTCCGTCCTTGAGGGCCTTAACCGCAGTGTCGACCGTTGCAAACGCCGTCATGACGATGATGATGGAATCGCTCTTTAGCGATTTGATCCTCCGGAGCATCTCCAGCCCGTCCATCCCGGGCATTTTAATGTCGGCCAGGATGATGTCGTAACTGTCCGATTCGAGCATTGTCAGTGCTTTTTTTGCATTTTCGGCACAATCCACGCTGAAACCATCCTCGGTGAACCAGTTAAACAGGGAATCCCTTACCGATTCTTCATCATCGACCACTAGAATTGAAATTTTTCTTGGCATGTTGGTGAATCTTTAAATTTTTGCCAGCGGGAAGGTCACGGAAATAGTTGTTCCGTGACCAAGCACTGATTTTACCTGGATTTTTCCATTGTGGCTTTGAACGATCCCGTGCACAATGGCCAGCCCCAGTCCGATACCACTGGCGTCCTGTTTCGTCGAATAGAAAGGCTCAAAAATATGGGGAAGGTCTTCGTCCGAAATACCCAGCCCGTTATCCGTGATGTCGATCCTGATGGAATCCTCGTCGGGATTCCTGGTCTGGATAGTGATCTCCCCGTTTTCCGTCAGGGCTTCCGAAGCATTTACCAGGATCGCAATACAGGCCTGCTTGATCTGGTTGGGGCTGCAATAGATGAGGTCGTACTGTGCCGAAAAATCCTTTAAAAAAACGATATTGGCTATTTTGATGGGGTGCGACATGATCTCACAGGTGTCCTGGAGGATGTCGTGCAGGTTCTTCGGCTCAAAGTTATCCTGGTCTTTCCTGGAAAAATCAAGCAACCCTTTTACAATATCCCCGCAGCGTTTGGTCTCATTTTCGATCAGCTTCAGGTGTTTGAGCATGGAGGTCCGCTTGATGTCGTCCAGGTCGGGGTTGCTCAGCTGTTTGTACAGCAATTTGGTGTAAATCAGTATTCCCGACAGGGGATTGTTGATTTCATGTGCCACGGAGGAGGATAATTTTCCAAGCGACGCCAGGCGTTCCACATGCATGAGTTCATTCTGGGCGGCACCAAGCTCTTCCGACTTTTTCTGGACCTTATATTCAAGCTGCTGCGACCAGTTCTCCAGTTCAATGTTTGCGGTCTGGAGGTTGTCGAGCATATCGTTGAATGCCCGCGACACCATCTTCATATCGTCGAGTTGGTTTGCTTTTATTTCAAGACGGGTATTTTTATCCCCGTTGGCGACGGCAATGCTGGCCCTGATCAGGGCGTTCAGCGGGTTTTTGATTTTTTTGCTGGTAAAGATGATCAGCAGCAACACGAGAACGAGGGTGGTAAAGATCGCCAGCAGGAAGAATTCTATGGAGGATTTCTTCACGGCGGCATCCAGGTCCCTCAGCGGGATCTTGACGATCAGTGATCCCAGAACGTCATCGGTCGCCTTATGGGCGTGGCATGAACTCAGGTAGCATGATTTTTCATTCAGGATGGGAAGTTTCATCAGCAGGTGCCGGCCTGTGTTGTCGTTCTTGTTCATCCGGCATTCGCTGTTGACATTGATAATCTTGTACGATTTCGCCCTTGGGGCGAACATGGTCTTCAGGTCGGTGTGGCAGCTGATGCAGTCGGGATTGCTGTGGCTGTTGCTGGTATCGGAGGGAATCGAAGTGTAAACGAGGTTGTCGTCGTCGTCGTACATGTTTACCTCGTCGATCCCCGACATGGTATTCACCAGGTCGAGGGTATTCTGTAGGGTGCTTTTATTGTTTTCGAGCATTGAATGGTACAGGGATCCTTCGACGATTGATCCGATGTTGTTGCCATTCTGACGAATGACGGTGTTCAGGTACTGTTCATTGACCGACCGGAAAATAAGGCTGAAGGAGACAAACAGGAAAACCGACATCAGGGTGATCAGGAATACCACCCGGCCATATATCGAGGAACGGAACTTGACATACCGGGAAAATATCCGGTTTCCTGTACCATTTTTATTGGCCGGTTTAGGAAAGAAAATCATGGCAATACAATTTACGGAGTGGTGAAAAAATGCAGGTTACAAACGGGGCTATTTCATTGCAAAATACAAAAAAACCGGTGATGTCCGACCGGTTTTCAGCAATCTGTTGAATATTTTTCAATTTCACGGCATCAAAGGGCCTGCAGCGAGTCAACCGCAGCAGGAGGCCGGAAATAACCTGCCGGGGCTATGGTGTTAAAAATTCCTTCTGGAAATCCTGCCAGATCTCGTTTGGAAGAGACGACAGGGTATGATCGCTCAACTCACCACCGTCCTGCAGGATGACCATTGCAGATTCAGGTGCATACTTCCGCATGGTAACGGCCAGGAAATCCTTAAACCGTTCGAGTTCCTCCTTCGACCAGTTCGTAGCCTTGTCCGCCACCATGAAGGAGGAGGTTTCGGCCACCCAGTTGGTGGGTTTAATCTTGTAAAGCCATCCTTCACCGTATGGATCCTCGTTCAGCAACCCTGGATTTTCCTGTAAAACCAGGTTGGTGCGTATGATGGTTCCCGAAAGCGGTGAAAATATCCGGAGCGGTTTCCCCTGGTGGTTGATCTCGGCGATCATGTCGCCTTTCTGAATGCTTTCAAACGGGTTCCTGAGCTTTGTAAAGACAACCTCCCCGGTGAGGTGCAGCAGTAAATCATCCAGTCCGAGGCTGGCAATCCCCGATTTTTCAAGGTGTGCCCAGGTGTGGTTTTTACTGAAAAACAGCCCCTGGGGTATCTTTAGGATGCCCGCCGAGAGAATTCCCATCGCATTCCTGAGTTGCCTGGTGATTTTAGCCTGCCGGCTCAGGATCACCGAAAAGGGGATCAGCAGGGCCAGGAAGGCAATGATAATGAGGTACTCCGCCCCTTTGGTGGCGAAAATATCGGTATAGCTGAATCCTTCCATTGGTTTGGTTTTTATGGGACCAGCCTGTTTTAATTTTGACAGACAGGTACCCGGTGTATTTATTTTTGATCTTTGACCCAGGCAGGCGGATCTTTTAAAACCGGCATGCGGTTGATCACCCACCTGAATATCCATATTTCAGTGAAAATTACCGCCAGGGTGACCACCAGTTCCATCCATGAGGGCACATATCTCACCGGCATGTCCCACCTGAAACCAATGACCGTTACATTCAACCGGTTCAGGATTACGCCTGCCATGGTCAGGATGGCTGCCAGCCGGATCATGATAACGTTCCTGGTACGGGAACTGTAAACAAAAAGTATCATCGGCAGTAGCACGAATCCGAGCATTTCGGTAAGAAACCAGCATCCCATCCCTGTAAATAAAAGGTTCCAGTGCTGACCGTGGATAAAGACCAGCAACTGGAGGAAAAAATAGGCAAACATGGTCCCTGCGCAGATCTTTGCAAGTCCCTGTAGAATTCCTCCCTGGGCACGGTGGTTTTTTTCACTGATCTGAGCTGCAAAAACCTTGTGGCTGATGCTGCCTTCGAAGATCACCATCGACAACCCGGCAAAAATGCTGGAAACAAAAAACATGACAGGGATGAATTCGGAATACCACAGCGGATGTATCTTTTCCTTTGCCATAAGGTACAGGGCACCCAGCCCCGACTGGTGAAGGGTGGAAAGGGTGATCCCGAATATGACTGCGGCAATGGTCATTCCCGACAGGATTTTTCTCGCCCGCCTCGAACCAAGCCATTCGGCAATGACCGGGGAAAATTCGATCAGCTGGGCGAACATGTAAAGCAGGAAGTGCCAGGCGACCAAAAACAATACCGAACTGGTGCCGAAACTGTTTCCGATCACCGGGTTGATCACGTGCCACGGCCGGCCCAGGTCAAGGAGCAGGGCCCCGGCATAGAACACATAGGCCAGGAAACCGTTTAGCACGGTGATCCTGACGATTGAATGGTATTTCCGCATGTTAAGGATGTACACCATGAAGGTAATAACGTAAGCACCCCCGGCAAAGGCAACGCCGGTCACCACATCAAATCCGATCCAGAGACCCCATGGGATCTCCTGGGTCAGGTTGGTGATCGCACCTATCCCTTTCATGAACCGGATGACGATCAGCACCAGGCCCAGCAGCATGACGGGCAGGGAAATCATGTTAAAAGGGGTAAAGAATTTCCCCCTGGGACGGAATTCACCTGCCAGGAATTTCCAAACGGACCTGTTTCCCTGGTCCGCGTTGATCGGAATTGTGTTATTCATCTTCCTCCTCCTCCCCGTTGTTGGCATCGTTTTTTGTTGCCTGCTGAATTCCGAGCAATAATGCAGGGACCAGGACGAAAATTGTCGGCACGCTATACAGGAACCCCTTCGTCAGGGCCGGGTAGGAGGCCTGCTGGAGGGTGGTGTTCATGCCGAGTTGCTCAAACGGAACCGGGGCCACATAAAGCCACCCTGTGCCCCCGGCTTCATGTTCACCATAAACATGATCGTGATAGAGACCAGGTTTTTCAAAGATCCGCCGGTGTGCCTCCCTGATCAGGTCACGGCGCTTCCCGTAAAGAAGCGCATCGTTCGGGCAGTTGAAGGCACAGGCCGGTTGTTCGCCGGTTTTGAGACGGCTATAACACATGTCGCATTTCTGTATTCTTGGATTGGCACTGTGATATTCGAATTTTGGCATGTCCCACGGACAGGAAACCATACAGTACCTGCACCCCATGCATTTATCTCCATCCCAGGTGACGGGCCCCACAACCGTTTTATGCATGGCTTTGGTAAGGCAGGCAGCCACGCAGGCGGGCTCATTGCAATGCATGCACTGCCGCTTGATGAAAACCTCCCCACGGGATGTCTTGTAGGTATTGATGACCGTATTGCGGGTTTCGTCGGTTTTCCTGATATCGGGAACCTTTTTGACAGGTTCGGGCAAACCGTGTGCCTCGGCACAGTCAAATTCGCATCCCCGGCAGCCTTTGCAACGTGTACCGTCGTGCAGGATACCGTAATACTCGATGGTGGTGCTTCCCAACCTGCCTGCGCCGGCCTCGCTCCCGATGGCCAGGGTTGCACCCGCAACTCCCAGCGTTTTAAAAAACCCCCGTCTTGTAAGTCCCATAACCTGCTGTTTTTATTTGGTTTTTTGGGAAAAGTGATTGATTTTACCTGGCCTTGTCGATAAAATTCCTTTGAAAATCTTCCCATACCTTGGGATTCAGATCAGCGAGAAGGTTGTCGGTCAGGTCTCCGCCATCCTGAAGGATGACCGGTGAAAATTCAAGGGTATGCATGTTGACCGCGGCGGCGAAGAAATCCTTAAGTCTTGAGAATTCATCCTTAAGCCAGGTCTTATATCGGTCAGCCATCGAGAGGAATTGAATATCGCGCAGCCAGTTGGCGGGTTCAATCAGATAAACCCAGCCGTCGGTGTATGGGGCAGTGTTGAGCATGGAGGTAATGCTGAGGAGCCCTTTGTTGTGTGCCGTGATGGTCCCCGAAACAGGTGCATAAAGATGCAGTTGTTTGCCATCGTGGACCATGGTAAGCAGGGGGTCGCCCTTCCTGATTTTTTCACCTGGTTCCCTCATCTCGATGCGGGTGAGGGTCCCGGTGATGTGTTGCATAAAGTCATCAACGCCCAGTTTCACCGACCCGTCCTTTTCCATGAAGGCCCAGGTATGGGTTTTGTCGAAAAACAGACCCTTTGGCAGCACGACCGAGTTCTCATCGAATACGCCGGGGATGGAACCTGGCTGGTGGTTTTCGGCAACCATGTTTTTCCTGTTTACCCTTAGTAAGAGGTCAATGATGGACCCGATGACGACCAGCGAGATGAAAATAAGCAAAACGATTTTCAGGATGCTGTATCCGTCGAAGGAACTCACCAGTGGCGTTGCAGGAACATAATTAAGCCTGTTCATCTGTGATTCTCTTTCGTTGTACACAAGGTCGCTGATCCCCTGCGAGCCGAGCAGTTTCTGCCCGTCGGAAACAACCCACATCAGGAAGGATGCTCCCTCTCCTCCCACAGGCTGGGAGGCGGCAACGGCGTAAATGTTCCCCGACAGAGCCCTTGGATATTTCCCGATCCACACCCCGCGCGCGAAGGCCTGGGGATCATCATATATTTTTTCCATGTAATCGATGGTGCCGTTGCCGTTCTTGTCGATGGGTACCAGCCTGATATTCTCGGGAAGGTTAAGCGAACTGGCATCCATAAGGGTGCCTAGCCTGCAGAAACCAATGGCATCCGGGTCGCTTTTCAGAAGGGCTGAGATTGCGGCTCCGTTTTCAACCACCCTCATCGTAATGATGCTCTTGTCGACCCCGGTGAAGTCAGCCACCCCTGAAACAACATTCTTTTCATTGACCACATAACAACGAACCGGGGTATTCTGACTGTTACCCAGGAGCATTCCCCAGGTCACATCACCCTTGTTCTGAAAAATGGCCTTAAAGAAGTTGGGAGAAATGCCTTTCCTGGCAATCGCGGCTGCGAATGAATTTTTTGTACTCATCACCGGCACAATCACATCACGGCCTACTACCATGTTCCAGGAATTCTCCCCGGAAAGCAAAGGATCCGATTCGCGCGAAACAAAACCGATTTCCCCGGCCTTCAGCTGCGATTTCATTGCTCCTTCCGGGATCCTGGTCACCACCATATTCACTTTCGGGTTCAAACGGCTGTATTCAGCAGCCCACATACTGGCCATCGGATATAACCCCGGAGTACTCAGTACGTTGATAGTCCCACCTGTGCCTGCGACGATGGAGGAGGCTGGCTTCCCGCTGAATGAACTGATGCTGCCGAGCATCAGAATGGTTACGAACAAAATGATCCTGGTTTTCATGGCAAATATTTTTATGGTGATTAAAACACACCTTCAATTATGATGCCATAGTAATAATTAATACGTAAAATACAGTAATAGAGGAACATGTGGAATAGATGTTTAAAAAATATACAATGGTAACTGTTGAAAAAATCAACACCCATTATAAATAATTGATATAAGAAGCAACAAATCAGCGTCATGGCCCTGGTGTATAAATATTCAACACATGTTGAAATAATATACAGTAACATTTTAAACAACACAAAATGAATATGTTAAAGGATGACTTCTGAAAGCAGGATGAGTGTGGCAATTAAAGCATATCTTTGAGTTGCATAATATCCAAACGGATTGGATGTCAAATATGAACAGCAATTTCATGTGGTTTGAAAGAAAAAAGCAATCCGGTAATGCATGGAAAACCCACCCCCGGTGCGCTGAAATATGGCCTGATTCTCTGCCCGTTCATCCTGCTGCTGATGGTATTTGTGCCGCGCAATTACAAGGTTCCATGTCAGCGGGTCAGGGAAAGCACCCGCTCTGGAATTTACCGACCGGATCACATATCGCCTATGCACTGGTTCCGGCCATTCCATTTCAGTGGAACATTCAGCATTGTATTTCAATACGATACGCGATTTTTTAACGGATCAAATTTCGACCGATGCATGTTGATGTACAGGAAGATAAAAGGGAATTCCTGGAGGCGATGACCTTCAGGCCCCTCACCATGGAGACCTGGAGCTGTTTTGAACAACTGTTCGGCCCCAGGGGAGCCTGCGGCAGCTGCTGGTGCATGTATTACAGGCTCAGCCGCGCCGAATTCGCAGAGGGGAAATTTGATGACGGGAACAAAATGGCGATGAAGGCGCTGATGTGGGCGGGCAAACCCGCAGGAATCCTGGGATTTTACGAAGGAGAGACCATTGCATGGTGCGCACTGGCCCCCCGTGTGGATTATCCGAAGCTCGCGAAATCAAGGGTGCACAAACCGATCGACGACCTGGAGGTATGGTCCATCACCTGCATATTCATAAACAAACAGTTCAGGAGAGCAGGCGTTTCGGTGCAGCTCCTGAAAGGGGTGGTCCGGTATGCACGGGAACAGGGGATCGGGATTGTGGAGGCCTACCCGGTCATTCCGTCGCAGGAGAAACTGGCCGACTCATTCGCGTGGACCGGCCTCTGGAAATCATTTGAGCGCGCGGGTTTCGTCATTGCCGACCGGACATCGAAAAACCGGCTCATGGTAAGATATTACACTTAAAAAATCAATCATGCAAAAAACGCCATTCACAATTTTCATTGATAAACTGGGTTCCGCAATCGCAAAAAAGGAATTGGTCAAACTGGTGGTTGCCCGGCCGCGCGACCCGGCTTCGGACCTGAAGAGCCTGGTTGTAACCATGATTGAAATCAAAGCCGGACCGCGACTGAATTTTGTCTACCACCACAAAACAAAGGACATTACGAAAAATTATGCATTTGATGAGGGGCTGGCAGTAGTGCTTAAGAGCCTTGAGGAAGATTTTTTCAATGCCGATCTTTTTGCCTCCGCCGAAACGGTCCAGATGTCGGTGGCAGGCCGGGGTAAGGTAAAGATCAGGACCACACCGGTGGCCCCGAAAGCTATGGAAATTACCGCACACGACCACGTCAAGGAGCGCATGATCAGCACCGCGGGGAATGTATACCTGCGCGAACTGGGGGTGCTCAACGCAGCGTTTGAGGTACGCCGCGAAATGAGCGACAAGTTCCGGCAGATCAACCGCTATATTGAACTGATCGGGCCCGTCATCGCCGAACTCCCGCTGCGTGAAGGGTTTCATGTTGCCGACATGGGTTCGGGCAAGGGTTACCTCACCTTCGCTTTGTACGATTACCTGACACGTAAACTGGGGAAATCACCGGTTATGACAGGCGTCGAAACGCGTGCCGACCTGGTGGAGCAGTCAAACCGGATCGCTGAAAAATCGGGATTTGTCAACCTCCGTTTTGTGAGCGGCACCATTGCCGACCTTCCACTGGAAAAGATTGACATCCTCATCGCCCTGCATGCCTGCGATACGGCGACCGACGATGCCATCTTCAGGGGGATCGCCTCCGGGGCGGCCCTCATCGTATGTGCCCCCTGTTGTCACAAGCAGGTCCGAAAGGCTTTCAACGTGAACAGTGTGCTCAAACCAGTCCTGAAACACGGAATCCTGGAAGAGCGGCAGGCGGAGATCATCACCGACAGCGTGCGCGCGCTGATCATGGAGTCGCAGGGCTACCAGGCGCGTATATCCGAATTCATCTCAACGGAGCACACCCCCAAGAACCTGCTTATCACCGGGAAAAAGGTAACGCGCAAACCTGCTGAAAAGAAGAAGATCCTTGAAAGCATCAGGCAGATAAAGGAATTGTACGGCATCAAACAGCATTACCTCGAAGGGCTGCTTGAGCGTGGCGGATCAGGCAGGTGAAAATGAATGAAGCCCCATCCGGTGTTACGCCAGCTATTTCGCCAGTTTCATGCCAACTTCACGGAGCATCACTTCGGTCATCTTCGCCAGGTCGTATTCGTAGTATAATCCCCAGTCCTTTTTTGCAACGGTATCGTTGATGCAGGCCGGCCAGGAATCGGCGATGGCCTGGCGGAAATCGGGTTTGTAGGTGATCTCGAATTCGGGGATGTGCTTTTTGATCTCGTCGGCCAGGATCTGGGGTGTGAAGCAGATGCCCGCCACGTTGTAGCTCGAGCGCAGGGTCATTTTCGAAGCGTCGGCCTGCATCACATCGATGGTTGCCTTGATGGCATCGGGCATGAACATCATCGGCAGTGCGGAATCGGGACCGAGGAAGCACTCGTATTTTTTGTGTTTGATGGCTTCATAAAAGATCTCAACAGCGTAATCGGTCGTGCCGCCACCCGCCTCGGTTTTGTAGCTGATCAGCCCGGGGTAACGGAGACTGCGCGTATCCACGCCATATTTGTTAAAGTAATATTCGATCCACCTTTCGCCGGCCAGTTTGCTGATCCCGTAAACGGTGTTGGGTTCCATGATCGTGTACTGCGGCGTATCGAGCCGGGGGGTTGAAGGTCCGAATACGGCGATGGAGGAGGGCCAGAAGATTTTCGGAATTTTCAGTTCCCGGGCCAGTTCCAGCACGTTGAGAAGGCTGCGCATGTTGATGTCCCACGAGGCAAGAGGGCGTTTCTCGGCATTGCCCGAGAGGATGGCTGCAAGGTGATACACCTGGGTGATCTTTTCATGTTCGAGGATCAGCTGGAGCTTCGGGGCATCGAGCACGTCGAGGATCTCAAAGGGACCCGTTCCTGCCACTTCGGGTGGGGCGGGGCGGATGTCGGTGGCTATGACCCTGGATTCGCCGTAAAGTTTGCGTAATTCGAGTGTGAGTTCTGAGCCGATCTGCCCGGAACATCCGATGACGAGTATCTTTTCTGACATAAACATGGGGAGTTTGAATTTATTACGCAAAAGTAGGAAGATTTATTGTGAAAAAATTAGCAGGCGACAGGAGTGGGTAAATTAATTCATAAAAGCGCTTTAAGCATACCACCGGTGAAAATACCTGTCGCAGGGGATTTATCGCCCGGTTTCATTGTTTCAACCCCTCAATTCCGGTTTCTGCCGGTTTATTCTTGATTAATCTGCAGATACTGGTAAGATTTGCCATCCTGAAACAGCAAAGCCAAACCAACATGAGTAAGAAAATAATCATCATCGGGGGAGGAGTTGCCGGGCTCACCGCCGGTATTTACGGGCAACGCAGTGGTTTCGAAACCGAGATCATCGAAATGCACACAACCCCTGGAGGGCAATGCACTGCATGGAACCGGAAAGGTTACCGGTTCGACTATTGCCTGCACTGGCTGGTGGGAACCACCAAAGGCCCTTTCCATGAAATCTGGCGCGACACCCACGTACTGAATGACCAGGTTGAAATCATCGACCACGATATTCATACCCGGGTTCTAGCGGAGGACGGGAGCGATTTTATCATCTATACAAACATTGACCGATGGGAGAACTACCTGCTGGAAATGGCCCCGGAAGATGCAAGATCAATCCGTAAAATGTGCAACGACATGCGGAAAGGGATAAAACTGGAACCCTTTCTCAATCCACCCGGGTTAAGGAAGCCGGTCGAATACATGAAAGCCCTTTTCAGGATGTCCCAGGCACTGAAGGTGATTGTGCAGCATGGCCGAAAAAACTGCCGGGAATACTTTGCAGAACGCAAATTTAAAAATCAAAAACTTGCCTTCTGCCTTGACTCACTGTTTGGAGATGAGGAGTTTTCTGCTCTCGCATTCCTTTTGATGCTGGCCTGGTTCAACCAGCGAAATGCCGGTTATCTCATAGGGGGTTCTCTCCCGCTTTCCAAAAGGATGGCCGATCGCTATTTGTTGCTTGGCGGAAAATTATTACTGGGAAAAAAGGTGCAGACGATTGTTGTTGAAAATGGCAAGGCCAGCGGGGTAACCCTGGCAGATGGTACTTTGTTAAAAGCCGATTATGTCATCAGTGCCGCAGATGGATATACCACACTTTATTCGATGCTTGGGGGCCGGTTCGTGCCGCCGCCCGTTAAAAAGGCCTATGATTCCTGGAAGCTTTTCACACCCCTTATCCAGGTTTCGTTTGGTATCAGGAAACCAGTGCCGACACAATTCCCGGTTACGTCCATCCTGGCCAAAGGGAAGACGATTGGATCAACCACGCTTAAAAACAATTTTATGCTGATGAACTATTCTTTCGACCCAACCATGGCAGACGAAGGAAAAACAGTCATCGTCATAAGGTATGAAAGCCCGTGGGAAAAATGGAAAAACCTGGAGGGGGTTGCCTATTCCGCCGAAAAGGATCGGATCAGTGAGGATGCGTTGAATTTGCTCGAACAATATCATCCCGGGATCAGTGAATATATCGAAGTGGTGGATGTGGCAACCCCAAAGACCACCGTAAGGTACACTGGTGTAATGAATGGTTCATATGAAGGGTTTATCCCTTCAAAGAAAAATTTCGGGAAGACGCTGGATATGACATTGCCGGGCCTTGACAATTTTTACATGACCGGTCAGTGGATTTACCCGGGCGGGGGATTGCCTCCATCGGCACAATCGGGAAAATGGGCCATTCAGCTGATCTGTAAAAAGGAAAATCGGTAAGGACCCTTTAAAATATTTCTACCTTTGCGATAGAATTGCCTATCCCATGGAAAACCAGTTGTATATACACAATACCCTCTCGCGGAAAAAGGAACTTTTTGAAGCCATCAACCCGCCGTTTGCCGGCATGTATGTTTGCGGTCCAACGGTTTACGGCGATCCGCACCTTGGCCATGCCCGTCCTGCCATTACCTTCGATCTGGTTTTCAGGTACCTGCAGCACCTTGGGTACCGGGTGAGGTATGTCAGGAACATCACCGATGTGGGGCACCTGGTGGCCGACCTGGACGAAGGGGAGGACAAGATTGCCGTGAAGGCACGTCTCGAGCAGCTTGAACCCATGGAGATCGCACAGTATTATGCCGACCGCTATTTCATCTTTATGGATTCGCTGAACGTGAAACGTCCGAGCATCGAACCCAGGGCCTCCGGCCACATGATCGAACAGATCCGGATGGTGCAGCAGATCCTTGATGCGGGCTATGCCTACGAGGTGAACGGATCGGTTTATTTCGACGTGGAAAAATACAGCAAAACGTTCGAATACGGCAAGTTGTCGGGCCGGGTGCTCGACGACCTGATGACCAACACCCGCGCCCTCGAAGGGCAGGATGAAAAACAACATCCGGCCGATTTTGCCCTCTGGAAAAAGGCCCAGCCCGAACACATCATGCGCTGGCCCTCCCCCTGGAGCGAAGGGTTCCCCGGGTGGCACCTCGAATGTTCGGCCATGAGCACCAAGTACCTTGGGAACTATTTCGACATCCATGGCGGCGGGATGGACCTGCTTTTCCCGCACCACGAATCGGAAATTGCCCAGTGCCAGGCCGCCATCGGCCACGAATCGGTAAAGTACTGGATGCACAACAACATGGTGACCATCCAGGGACAGAAGATGGGCAAATCGCTGGGAAATTTCATCACGCTCGATGAATTTTTCACCGGGAAACACCGCCTCCTTGAACAGGCTTACAGCCCGATGACCATCCGCTTTTTCATCCTCCAGGCACATTACCGCAGCACCCTCGATTTTTCGAACGAGGCACTGCAGGCGGCCGAAAGGGGACTGAAAAAGATGCTGACGGCCTGTGAAACGCTTGGAAGGCTGGTTCCCGCCACCGATACCCCCAACACGGAAGGAACGGGACGGATCAATGCACTTAAAACCGGCTGTTACGAAGCCATGAACGACGACCTGAACAGCCCGATCCTCATCGCCTGCCTCTTCGAGGGAGTGCGCATCATCAATTCGGCGGCCGACGGAAAAGAGCGGCTGAACGAGGCTGAGCTCGCCATGCTGAAAGAGATTTTCAACACTTTCCTGTTTGAAATCCTGGGGCTGAAGGATGAAAAGGGGAGCGACCAGCATGAAACCATTGATGGGCTGATGCAGTTGATCCTGTCGATCAGGCAGAAATCACGCGAAACAAAGGATTGGGGAACCTCCGACCAGATCAGGGACACATTGCAGAAACTGAACATCACGGTGAAGGACGGGAAAGAGGGTTCAACCTGGGAAAACCTGTAGATAATGCTAACAATGCAAATAATGCAGACAATGCCGACAATGCCGACAATGCAAAAAACCAAGGCTGGTTTTTTGTGGTATTGCCTGGTGCCTGCTGCCTATTGCCTTTAAAATAAAATATGAAATCACTTTGCGCAATCGCCGTTTCCTTGCTGCTGCTGGCGGGATGCAGCTCCAAACAGGAAAAAATGAAGAAAGAACTGACCGATTTTATTCACCGGCATGATTCGGTGCTGATCCCGCTGTATAAGCAAACGGCCATGGCTGCCTGGGAGGCGGCCATCTCGGGGAAACCTGAAGATTTTAAGAAATCGGAAGCGCTGAACCTGAAAATGGTGGCCCTGTATGGTGACCGGAAATCCCTGAAAAAACTCGAGGAGATCAAGATCTCGGGTATGATCACCGACACCCTGCTCAACCGTCAGCTGGACCATCTTTACCGCTCCTTCCTGATGGCGAAGGCCGATACGGCGAAGCTGAAAGCCATCGTCCGCATGGAGACGATGATCGAACAGAAGTACGGCAATTTCAGGACGGAGGTGAAGGGAAAGAAGCTCACCGACAATGATGTGGATGATATCCTTAAAAATTCCAGGGATGCCGGCCTGCAGAAGGAGGTTTGGGAGGCACAGAAAAAGATCGGCCCCATCGTGGCCGACGATATTAAAAAGCTGGTTAAAATGCGGAACGAGGTTAGCAGGGACCTTGGATTCAGGAATTATCACCAGATGAGCCTCACCCTCAGCGACCAGGATCCAAGGGAGGTAAATACCATTTTTGATGAGCTTGACAGCCTGACGAAAAAATCCTTTGCCCGGGTCAAGGATGACATCGACGCCTATTTCGTAAACTATTACAAACTGAAAAGCAGGAGCGACCTGATGCCCTGGAATTACCAGGACCGCTTTTTCCAGGAGGCCCCGAAAATTTACGATGTCGACCTTGATAAATACTATGTTGATAAAAACCTCGAAACCCTTACCACCGTCTATTACGACGGCATCGGGCTGCCCATCGGCGAAATGATCGGCAAAAGCGATCTCTACGAAAAGCCGGGAAAAAACCAGCATGCTTTCTGCACCGATCTCAACAATGAGGGGGATGTACGTGTACTATGCAACATCAAGCCGAATTCAAAATGGATGAACACCATGTTGCACGAGTTCGGCCATGCCGTTTACGACCGCAACATCGACAGCTCCCTGCCCTTCATCCTGCGCGAGCCGGCCCATACCTTCACCACCGAGGCAATTGCCATGATGTTCGGCCGCTTTTCGAAAAACCCGCAATGGCTTAGGGACATGGCAGGCATCAGCGAAGAGGAGAAGATGAAGATTGCCGAAAACAGCTTCAAAACACTGCGGCTTGAGCAGCTTGTGTTCAGCCGCTGGGCGCAGGTGATGTACCGGTTTGAAAAAGGCATGTATGAGAATCCCGACCAGGACCTGAATAAATTCTGGTGGGACCTGGTGGAGAAATACCAGTTGTTAAAACGTCCCGAAGGCCGCAATGAACCCGACTGGGCCACCAAGATCCACATCGCCACATACCCCTGCTATTACCACAATTATCTTCTGGGTGAACTCCTCGCCTCCCAGTTTTATTACCACATCGTGGGCTCCGTCCTTAAATCAGGCGATTATAAATTCCAGAGTTTCGCAGGTAAGAAAGAGGTGGGAACCTTCCTGAAAGAGAAGGTCTTCGTGCCTGGCAGCCGCTGGTACTGGAACGAGATGATCGAGCGGGCCACCGGTGAGAAACTCACGGCGAAATATTATGCCAAACAATTTGTAGAATAGCGGCCGGGGTCTGACGGCGGAACACCAAAAGAACACGATTCGATAAAACCATGGATTCAAATCAAAAAGAAGACGAATTCGGGATCGTTGAACCCCACGAACCCGGTCCGGCCGAAGGCAAAAAGCCAGCCTCCCGCTTCCGTATCTTTTTCATCCTGGTCATGGCGGTGTTTTTCGTTACCGCTGTCGTGACCGTATGGTTTTCGTACCTGAAGCAAAAGGAACAGCAGGCTATTGCCGAAAGGGTGCCCGTGTGTGTTTTCCCGAAAGACACAAACCAGGCAGCAGATTCCACCTATCACAGCAGAGGGAATGACATCCTCCTTTGTGTTGAAGAATACCCGGAGTTCCCCGGCGGGCAGAAGGCACTGATGAACTTTATCAACGGGAATCTTCATTACCCGGCTGACGCTAAAAAACTGGGCATCCAGGGGAAGGTGTTTGTGACCTTCGTGGTTGAGAAAGAGGGCACACTCACAGGTTTGCGGGTATTACGGGGGATCGGCGGAGGATGTGAGGAAGAGGCCGTGAGGATTGTGAAAAAGATGCCCCGGTGGGTGCCCGGGAAATTCAAAGGTGAAAGGGTCAGGGTCCAATACAACCTGCCGGTAAAATTCACCCTTCCTTAACGCATGTCTCCTGTTATGACTTTCGAGGTAAAGTCCTTGGCCTGTTCAAGTTCCGACTGGTCGGGATGACCGGAAGTAAGCGGCTGCATGGATGCAAAGACCTGCAGCATCGGGATGCCCGATTGCATCAGCTCCGCTGCAACCGGTTCCGAAAGTTCCCCCTGGCAATGAAAAAAACCGACAAGTTCGCTTTCTGAAAAGGCTGTCCGGCAACGCTCCAGTTCTTTTTCCAGCAGGCGTTGCTTTGCGGGATCATTCCCCTGAGAAAGCATGGCATGGGTGACAAAAAGTGCAATTTTTTTCCCGGCCGCATGTGTGGAAATGAATTTTCTCACCCCGGCATGCACCCCAAACTGCCGCACCGGGAAACCCACAAAAACCAAGTCGTAACTGTCGATGCTTTCCACTTCGGCAAACGGTTTTATGGTCTTTTCACCAGGAAGCGCTTCGAAGATGGCTTCCGCTACTTTTTTCGTATTGCCGGTGGATGACCACCATGTTACCAGAATCTTCATGACTCAATGATTTGATGATGCATTTGGATTCACCAGGTTTAATGTTTCGAGCAGCCCCTCTTTGTAAACCAGCCCGATGGGGATCATCCGGCCGGCAACCTCCACCTGGTTACCCTCGATGAGCCTGATTTGCGCAAGGGAAACGATGAATGATTTATGGACCCTGGCAAACTGCTTATCGGGCAACTGCGCCATGAGGTTCAGGAATGTTTCGTGGATGAGCAGCATCTTGTCGCGCGTGTGAACTTTGACATAATCGCCGGTTGCTTCAAAGAAATGGATATCGCTGAAATCGACCTTGTGTATCTTTTTGTCCGCCCTGAGCAACATATAATCACAGCCGGGCGCCGGTGGAACCTCTGCAGGATGCTCTTTTTGCCTCCTGAATTCGGCCCATTCAAGGGCTTTGTTCACCGCTTTCATAAAGCGCTCGAAAGAAACGGGCTTCAGCAGGTAGTCGACGGCGTTGTATTCAAACCCTTCTGCCGCAAATTCAGGGTAGGCCGTAGTGAAGATGACGAGCAACGGCTGCGTGAGGGTTTTTACGAACCGGATTCCCGACAGCCGGGGCATACTGATGTCAAGAAAGAGGAGGTCGGCCGGGTGGCTGCGCAGGTACTCCCCGGCGGCGATGGCATCGGAACAAACGTTTAACAGCTCGAGGGATGGGCAATCGGCGATATACTGCACCAGCACCTCCTGTGCCAGCGGTTCATCATCGATCACCAGGCATTTAAGTTTCATCTTCCTGCAAAATTAAGAGTTCCGCCTTAAAGCGGGATTCCGTTCCCGTTATTTCAAGCCGGTGTTTGCCCGGGTAGTCCATGCTGAGCCGTTTACGAAGGTTCTCAAGCCCGATCCCGTGATGATCTTCGCCCGGCAATTCGTCCGTCAGCCCTTTGTTGTTTTCAATGAGAAACCTAACGGAACCTTTTTCAATCGTCCATTCCATGTTGACAAAGGCAGGGCCGGTCGCTCCCTTGATGCCGTGTTTGAAGCTGTTCTCTATCAACGGCAGGAAAAGCAACGGCGCAATTTTCATTGTACCTGGCTCCCCTTGTATTTCCAGGTGAACGGAGGTATCCGGGCCCGATCGCAACCCCTGGAGTGCGACGTATTGCTGCATGTGTTCCAGTTCGGCCGATAACGCGACCCGTTCCCTGCGGGTCTCATAGAGAACATAGCGCAGGAGGTCCGAGAGTTTCAGGATCGTTTCAGGTGCCTGGCCGGAATGTTTGAGTACCAGGGCATAGATGCTGTTGAGGCTGTTGAAAAGGAAATGCGGGTTGACCTGGGCCCGCAATGCCATCAGTTCCGACTCGGTGCGCTCTTTCTGAAGTTTCACCAGTTCGTTCCTGCTTTCCAGCAGCAGGAAGTACCCCTTCGATAACTTAAGCAGGCTGGTGATGCCCGTAAAGACTACCATAAATTTCAAAATATCGGTAAAGCTGAAATAGGAGATAAAATAGTAGCCCGGGAGTATGTAATCAATGATGCGGGAAAAGGTGAACTGGTTGAGGAGGGTGACCGCAACCAGGCACAGGGCGAGCATGACCACGTGCAGGAGGTACTTCCCGCGGTTCAGGAAAAAAGGGATGAGCAGCAGCAGATTTAGGTATACACAGGTGGCGATGGTAACGACAAAAACCATCGTATACAAGTGGTCGGTGACCTGGATTTCGCTCGAACTCGCGAAAACCCTGACCAGGATGTAGTAGGCCAGCCCCCAGAAAACAAGGTGCTGGGCGATCCTTGCAGGGAGCGATAGGAGGAGCCGTTTATGGTTCACTTCAGAGTGGTTTTATTCAGCTCGTAAGTGTAATCGTTGGAGAGGGCTTTCGGGTCGTCGGCATATTTCAGCATGAACTTCTGCAACTCGTCGGTGGAGGCGGTGAGGACCACCTGGAAGTTTGCGTCGCTGGGGGATGTGCCTTCAAGGGGTATCTTTTCGTGGGCGATCCTGATCTTGTTCTGTTTGAACAACCCGATCAGCCACTCCTCGTTGAACCAGCGGATGACCAGTCTTCCCGGAGAAACCTCCACCCTGGCAACAGTGTGCATGGGGACCAGGTGGGTGGTCATCATGTCGGTTCCACCTTCGACCTCCTCGGGGTAAAAATCAAGGTAAAGGTGGTTGTTCAGCTTAAAAAGATGGACGCTGAATACTGAAGCTCCCTTTTTCTCGGTGTAGGTTATCCGGTATACATTCACCGCCTGCGTGGGCTTAAACAACCCTTTGGAGCGGGTGGCCTGTTCGATTTTCCAGGTGGTGGAATCCCTTCCCGTCCAGTTTCCCAGGAGATCACCATTGAAGACAGTTTCATTTTCCCTGTAAAAGGGATGGATCGATTTTACGAAGCAACCGCCGAGGAGAACAGTCATAAATGCGGCCAGGATGATATTTTTCGCGTTCATTTGTCAGATATTTGATTGGTTTAACACTACAAAAGAACGACAGGAATGAAAAGGGAAAAATCTTTTTCGTCAAACGTCACCCCGGCTTCGGCCAACGATTGTCTGGGGGTCGTGAACTTAAAATGGTCCTGTCTTTGTTCAGTTTCTCCACCTTTTCAGGCGGGGAATGTTTTTTGTAAAAAGCCAGGCGGCAATTCGCGGGAAACCCATCTCCACCAGTTTGCATTTTACCAGTTCGACCATCCCCGCAGCGGTGATACCGGGCCTGGTAAATGCACCGTTTTCATAACAGCGGGAACAGTAAATGGTACTTTTACTCCCGCCTGCATTCGTGCCCCCTCCCTGTTCGTCGCGCTTCATGGGCATCCCGCAACTCTGGCAATGTTTATAAACTTTTTCCATCATCATCTTTATTTTCAGGTTTGTCATATCATGCCCGGGAACAGGCAGTTTGACACCTGCCTGCTTTCCTAAACCGGAGGCCTGGTCAATATACCTCTTGTCGTGAAGGCATTTTTATCCTGTAAAGATAAATGTTAATTGCCAGAACCGGAAACCGGGAAATCATCAGGAAACACCTTTTATTGACTTGTGTATAAACCTTGAAGGTTGCGATTTTTCTAAAACCACAGGATGGCTTGAAAATTGTGAAATTATTCACACTTATTTTGACTTCCCTGGTAATTTCCTAATTTTAGACCCTCAAACCGGGAATGAACAGCTATCATACACTTTGCCTATGTTGAAAAATGTCACCTGTTTGTTCCATTCAGTGGTTGTCATTATTCCTGTATATCCCGGGTCACAGGCAATCTTTCATGTTGATTCCAACCTCAATTTCTTCTCCATAGAATTTCTTCACTAAACCAGGTATCATGAAAAAAACAATGTCATTGCTCGTTATGCTATCCATTCTCCAGTTGTCGGTTGTTGCGCAAAAGGTCTATTTCAAAGGACATGTCGGTTACGATATCGGCGTATTAAAATCGCAGATGAACCTGCACTCCGACCATATAAAGGATTATTACGACAGTACTGTTACCACCAGCGTTTACCAGGCAAAGAAGAGTTCATATGCATCCGGGGTCTCTTTCGACCTGGGGCTGGGGATCATGATCAACAAACGGCTGAGTGCCGAAGTGGCAGGCTTTTATACGGTTTGCAAGGAACAGAAATTCGCAACGGAAATCCACATGGAGGATGAACTCGGGTATCATTTCTCGGCCTACAGCGATTATACCTTGCAGGGGACCTCTTATGGGCTCAGGCCATCCCTGGTCTATGCCATTCAGGGAACGGCATTCAGACCCTATGTGAGGGTGGGAGCGGTTATCAGTTTTTCGGATTTGAAAGAGAGCATGAAAATGGATGTTTCCACGGATAGTCCGAATTACCTGCCATACGGGGGTATGGAATATACGCTTCAGTACAGGAAGGGTCTTTCGGCCGGGGCCAGCATTTCGCTCGGCCTGGAGTATATGTTCCTGAGCCGTTTGTGGGTTTATGCCGATGTCTCTGCCAATATTGTCAATTATTACCCGGCCGGGGCCAAATATACGAGCTATGTCGTCAGCCGCCATGATATCACCGAAAGGTTGACAACCCATGAACGCGAGATGGTTTTCGTGGACAGTTACAGTACGGCCGATAACAAATCTCCGAATGAACCCACGAAGATGCTTCCGGTTCACTATTCATTCAGTACAATCGGGTTTAACATCGGATTGAAATACACCCTGTTTGATTGACAACCGCCAGGTAAAGATGCAGGCGGCATGGCGGATCATCTCTCCGCGGTTATCATTTACGGTCACCTGGTCCTGGCAGCGGAAAAATGCATCAGAAACCTGCCCCCATGATCATCCCCCCGATCATCGGGATCATCCAGACGATCCAGACGAAGATACTGAAGCGGTGAAAGGTGCCGATCCGTTTTTCGTCCCGGTGCAGCAGCACCCAGGTGGCCCATGTGGCATGGAAAAGCATCAGCAGGATGGCCGTCATCCCTGTAATACCGTGGAAGTTGAATTTGATCAGGCTCCCGCCGATCATGCTCATGGCGGTGGTACCCGTGGTGTCGCAGGCAAGGCCGGCCCAGAAGAGGCCGGTGTGCCACCATTTCAGCCGATGCTGGATCCGCTCGGCCCATACGCCGATGGTGTACAGCACCATCGCCAGGTTGATAAAAACGATGGCAAGGACGAGGGTGTGGCTCATAAGCTGATGTTCAGACGTTTTACCCGGTCGATCAGCCCCTGCCTGTGCTGTTCTTCGGTTGAATTCGGATCTTTCATCTCTCTGAAGGTTGCGCAGGGTAATTCGGCACAGTCGCCGCAGTCCTTGTGATTGCGCTTGTTCACCGAGCAATCGTAGAGGGGGCAGACCTTTGAAGGAACATGTTCCTTCGCCCAGAAGGTTTGTCCTTGAACGGCATGGCACCCCTGGCAGAGGCCGCCATAAAATTCGCAATCGGAACAAACCAGACCGCATGCAGAGAGTATCATAGGATGGTTTTGTTGTTTCAACAAAGTTAATAATTATCCGTTAAATGCACAGTCCGGGGGAAAAGGGAGGATAAAATTTCAGCAATGTTTTTCCGTTGATTAATTTATTTACTAAATTTACTTGCTATTAACCTAATTTTATTTTGTATCATCACTAAAATCAAACAACATGAGATCACTTTTGTTTCTTATAGGGATATCCCTGGTTTTTTCGCTGAATGGCCAGAATGCAGCCTCTCCCAAGAAAACCGGGAAGGGGAAAGCAACCAGTACGGTGCATTATTCCGAACCATCGGGAAAAAGTTCTGAATACCATGATCTGCTGGCACTTGTCAGGGTTTTCAACCAGTGGGGTTACATCGACAATACAGGGAAGATCGTCATCAATCCACAGTTCGACAATGCAAAATCGTTTGCCGGAGGGCTGGCCCGCGTGAAAAAAATGGGTGATTGGGGTTATATCGACACCAAAGGTTCCTATGTCATCAACCCGCAGTTTGACCAGGCTGAGAATTTCAGCGAAGGGTTGGCCCGGGTGATGAAGTTCAGGAACTGGGGCTATATCGACAAAACAGGAGCTTTCCTGATCAACCCGCAGTTCGGCGAAGCCGAAGATTTCAAAGGGGGCTTTGCCATTGTGAAAAAAGGGCCCGACTGGGGGGTAATCGATACCAAGGGAAATTATGTCATAAATCCCCAGTTTTCGGAACTGGGACCCTTTTCAAACGGGCTTGCCCGTGCAAGGCTTGGCCGCGACTGGGGCTACATAGATCATTCCGGAAAATGGGTCATCAACCCACAGTTTAATGATGCCGAGGATTTTAACGGCGACCTTGCCCGGGTGAGGAAGGGCAACGAGTGGGGTTACATTGAAAAGTCGGGGACTTTCGCCATCAACCCCCAGTTCGAGGAGGCCGGCATCTTTGTCAACGGGCTGGCAAAAGCAAAAAAAATGCGGCAGTGGGGCTATATTGATAAAAAGGGATCATGGACCATCAACCCGCAATTCGATGAGGCAGACGATTTTTCGGAAGGGCTGGCAAGTGTCAGGAAAGGAAGGGAATGGGGATATATCGAGGCTGCCGGCACTTTTGCAATCAACGCGCAGTTCGACGAAGCCGAAAATTTTAATGACGGCGTTGCACGCGTCAGGAAAGAGGGACAATGGGGCGTCATTGGAAAAAAAGGAGTTTATGTCATCAACCCGCAGTTTGATGCACTGAATGATTTTATCAATGGATTTGCCCTCGTACGAAAGGCCAAGGACTGGGGGTTCATCAACCCCAAGGGGAACATCGTCATCGACTGCGCATACAGCGAGGCTGAGGATTTTGCAAAATAGTTCCGGCTTAACCTATGCGATCAACGCATGGTTTTTCCGCCGGCAACCTCCTTATGGTCACTTCCGGCCAGTTTCCAAAGGAGTAGCCCGTTACAAATGGCCGCAGTTTTCGTTTTGCCTGATGAAACAGGGCATGTGTCGAGCCATTCGCCCCCGGCCGAATAGAGGTAAAGGGTTCCGTTGCCGGGATAATTCAGAAAAAGGATGTTGCCCGAATCATCCGGCCCGATCATCCTGACGGGTTGATTTCCACCAATGGCCCTAACTACTCCGGCGGTACAGATCGAAACATGGCGTGTGGCGGAATCGCAGAAACACCCGTTGCAGGCCCTGAGTTTGATGGAGTAGGCCCCTGTCGAGGAATAGATGTGGACCGGTTCGAACAGCGTGGAGGTGGACCCGTCACCGAAATCCCATGACCAGTTTCCCGCCCCGGTACTCAGGTTGTTTGTATATAACGTGTCGGTTGAAATGGTTGGGACAAATTCTGCCACGGGTACGTCGTTGTTGAGGTTCCAGTGTGCGGCATACCCAAAGGTTACCGAATCGGCGGCATGCTGGAGCAGTGCGGCGGTATCGGGTGTCAGACCCGCTGAAAAGGTGTTCCCTGCTGAGGGTTTCCCGAACATCACATCATAAAAAACGCATGCTCCGAGGTATGAACCCTTCAGGTTCGGATGGGAGTCGTCGACGTCGTGGAGTACCATCCCGGTGCCGTTGATCACCAGCCGCCACGACTCACCTACTGGTGCAATCCATGCCGCAAGGGAATCGGCGATTGATTTATATGCCCGGGTAACCGAATCCTGCATCTGGTTGAAATCAGCAAAATCGGGACTGCAGTAATTGGGCAGAAAACACTGGATCCCTCCGAAACGGCGTCCCCAGGTAAGATAAAACAAAACGCGGCTGCAGGGGTTGGCTGATTTTACCGAATCATAAAGGATCCTGGAGGCGGGATACATGCAGCTGTCGCGCAGCCGACCTATGGCCGGTACCTGGCTCTGCTCCTGCAGGATTACAAAATTCCAGCCCGGCTGTGAGACAAGGGCAAGGCTGATGGTATCGGCCACGTGAGCCGTGGGCCGCCACCCAAGGGTATAGCTGCCGGGAGAATGGCTTACAGAGAACAATGAGTCGCCTGATGCACGTGCCAGTGATGCAACCAGCCCGGGCAGGTTGTTCGCATAGGTGTAACTGTTCCCGAGGAAAAGTGCTTTGCGCAACAGGGGTTGTGAGAAAAGGAGGGCAGGAACCAGCAAACACAGGGGTAGCAAAACGGCCCGGGGCCTGAAATTACCTGGATGGATATGTTTTTCCGGGAATAGCACGGTTTTTGGTTCAGGTGGCCTTGACGAGATAATAGTTTTTCCTGCCCTTCTGAACCAGGATGTAGGTACCGTTGATCAGGCAGCCGGGGTTTACCATAAAAGATTCGTCAACCTTGGCTTTGTTAACTTGCACCCCGCCCTCCTTCAGCATCCGGCGTGCATCACCTTTGGAGGGAAAGATGCCTGATTTTTCAGTCAGAAAATCAACGATACCGATGCTGTCCGATATTTCGGCCCCGGTAATTTCGCTTTGCGGCACCCCTTCGAACACCGACAGCAGCGTCTCCTCCGAAAGTTTCATGAGGGTTTCTGCGGTTCCCTTGCCAAACAGGATCTCGGAGGCTTCGATGGCACTCTGCAGGTCCTCTTCCGAATGTACCCTGACAGTGATCTCGGTGGCCACCGCCTTCTGCAGGATCCGCAGGTGGGGAGCCTCGTTGTGTAAAGCCTGCAGTTTTTCGATCTCCTCCTTTGGCAGCAGTGTGAATTTCCTGATATACTCGGAAGCATCGGCATCGCTTGCATTCAGCCAGAACTGGTAAAATTTGTAAGGGGAGGTTTTCTTTGGATCAAGCCAAACATTTCCCGATTCGGTTTTCCCGAACTTGCCGCCATCGGCCTTGGTGATGAGCGGGCAGGTGAGTGCAAAGGCGTCGCCGCCGAGTTTGCGGCGGATCAGCTCGGTCCCGGTGAGGATGTTTCCCCACTGGTCGGAACCGCCCATCTGCAGTTTGACCCCCTTGTGTTCAAAGAGCCAGCAATAGTCAAAACCCTGGACCAGCTGGTAGCTGAATTCGGTAAAGGAGATGCCGCTGCCCGAGTCCATCCGTTTTTTTACCGAATCCTTTGCCATCATGTAGTTGACCGTGATGTGCTTCCCGACATCGCGGAGAAATTTCAGAAAACTGAAATCCTTTGTCCAGTCGTAATTGTTGACCATTTCGGCGGAGTTTGCCCCGCAATCGAAATCGAGAAATTTTTCAAGCTGCCTCCGGATGCACGACTGGTTATACCGCAGCACCGGTTCGTCGAGCAGGTTTCGCTCTTCCGACTTCCCCGAAGGGTCGCCGATCATGCCGGTGGCACCGCCAACCAGTGCAAAAGGCTTGTGCCCGGCACGTTGCAGGTGCACGAGCATCATGATCGAAGCCAGGTTGCCGATGTGCAGCGAATCGCTGGTGGGATCGTAACCGATATAGGCCGGGGTCATCTCTTTCAGGAGCTGTTCTTCGGTTCCCGGGGTAACATCATGGATCATTCCGCGCCAGCGCAGTTCTTCAATGAAATTCATTTTCGGTTTTTTTGCAAAAGTAGGAAAATTGACGGATCAGAATTTCATTCGTGCCATCAAAAAATAGATGATGACGGGCACGAAGATGAACCCGAGGATGACCGGCAGGAACCAGCCTCCCAGCCCCTCCGACACTCCCCTGGCTACCTGGATGGTGGTATAGCTGATGTACCAGAAAAGCCAGGTGATGACTGTCTTCAGGACCCTGATCATCCTGGTCGCCAGCGTATATTGCCTCAGTGCATTGGCGGGGGTGATCTTCACGGTGAAATTAAAGGTGTGCGGAACCCGGCTTATCAGTGTCAGCAGGATGTAAATGAACAGGGCTACCCCGGGCAGGATCAGGAACGACTCTTTCCCGCCGTAATCGTCGGCTTTGCCCGACCCGTTGAAATGGGTCGGGATGGAAGCCGGTAGATGCGAATAGTTGTATATGGCATAGCCTGCAAAAAAGAGGATCCCGGCGAGGGCAAACACTTCTATCAGCCAGTCGGCTGGTCCCATTTCAGGTCTTAAAACGGGCCTGTCAGGCTCAACGCGGTGGCGCCTGAACAGTCCGAAATTTCCACGGTTCACGATCATAATTCTTCCTTTTTTATTGTCTTTACAGCCGGGGCAGGCGATTTTTTCCCCGGCATCCGGCCCGAATCCTTCAGCACCTTGTCGATGACCCACTCCAGCTGCCCGTTCACCGACCGGAATTCATCGGCCGCCCATTTTTCAAGAGCCTCATAGATTTCCGGGTTGATCCGGAGCATGAAAACTTTTTTGTTCGCCATAAAGATGCTACTGGTGCAGGGTTCCTGTATTCACTACCGGGGTGGTATCCTTGTCGGAGCAAAGTACAACCATCAGGTTGCTGATCATGGCAGCCTTCTTGTCTTCATCCAGTTCAATCACATTTTTCTTGCTGAGCTGGTCCAGCGCCAGTTCCACCATGCTGACGGCACCTTCCACAATCTTGGTCCGGGCGGCGACCACGGCAGTCGCCTGCTGGCGTCGCAGCATCGCACCGGCTATTTCGGAAGCATAGGCGAGATAGCTGATCCTTGCCTCAAGCACCTCGATTCCCGCCATGATGAGCCGCTCCGAAAGTTCCCGTTCAAGGGCCAGGTGAACCTCTTCTCCCCCGGCGCGAAGGGTGATCTCCTTCTGTTCATCATCAAAATTGTCATAGGCATAATGTCCTGCCAGCTTGCGGGTGGCCGATTCACTCTGGATGTCGACAAAATGGATGTAATCATCCACTTCAAAGGCTGCCTTGAAGGTGTCCCTGACCCGCCATACCAGTACGCAGCCGATCATGATGGGATTACCCAGCTTGTCATTTACCTTGATCGGCTCGCGGTTGAGGTTGCGCGCCCGCAGCGAGATCTTTCTTTTTATATACAACGGGTTGACCCAGAAGAACCCGTTCGATTTGATGGTTCCCTTGTATTCGCCGAACAGGACCATCACCGATGATTCGTTTGGGTTGACCACCATCAGGCCGATCCCGGAGAATATACCAGCGGCAATGCAGATCATTGAAAAAACGATGCCTGCAACATATTGGTTATAGAGGATCAGGCCACCGATACCAGCGGCCAGGAATGCGACTGCTGCCAGGATGCCAACATATCCCGACGATGTTGAGTTTACTTTTTCTTTTTCCATGAGTTTGTGATATTAAAATGATATTAAAATGATTTTGCAATAATAGTACATTTAAAACCGGAAGTCAAGCATGTTAAGAAAAAAATAAAAAAAAAGCATGAAACAGTCAATTGCTTCATGCTTTTTGCATAAAAAAGTTGCAAAGGCATCCTTCCATCCCCGGCTGGTTTATGATGGATTCAAAACCGGCTGCAGCAGGATGCGCGGCAGTGGTGAACTTATCCAGGTTTACAACTTGACGGCGCGCAGCACCTGCAGCCCTGAGACACCGGTGATGCGAACGAAATAAATACCCGGGGCGAGCCCGTTGAAACCATCCATCCTGATCCTTGAGGAGGGAGCGAGGAGCATGGTGCCGGAGTGAATAACCTTACCATCAGCGGAAGTGATCTCGACCGAGACCGTTTCGGGGGCACTGACCGTTCCCGTCAGCCATGTGGCCGAAGAAAACGGGTCCGGCGAGAGGGAAAAGGTTTCAACGGGTTTCTGCAATGGTGTAACCGACAGTGCCAGGTGGGCATTCATCAGGTTGGGGATGCCATATCCCATGATTGTATCGGGAGAATTTGCCTTCGAAGCGGTTTCCCTTACAGCATTGCGCAGCTGTTCAGCAGTATAGTTGGGAGCCGACTGCCACAGGCAGGCCATCGCTCCTGCCATGATCGGGGAGGCAAAGGAGGTTCCGTAGCCATTGCCGACTCCGCCGCCCCCGCCAACCACGGCGGCCCCGGAGCCCTCGGCCATTAGATCGGGTTTGATGCGCCCGTCGGCCGTGGGGCCGGTTGAACTGAAGGGTGCGTAAATCCCCTGTGCATCTACTGCTCCGATGGTCAGAACGCTGTCGTTATCTGCAGGAACGCCGATTAATCTCCAGGAACTGCTTCCGCTGTTGCCGGCGGCATTGACCACAAGGATCCCCCGGCTGGCGGCCATACCGGCAGCGCGGCTGCAGGGAGTTGTATTGCCGTTCAGGTCGGCCCAGGTATGGTTGTAGGCCGGGTTATCGAAGGTGGTGTAACCGAGGGAGGAATTGATCACATCGGCCCCTACGCTGTCGGCAAATTCGGCGCCGCCCGCCCAGTTGTACTCTTCCGCCAGCACTTCAATGTTGTAATCTTCGGTTCTGAGCAACCAGAAGGTAGCTTTCGGAGCGGTCCCGATGATCTGTCCCGGCACATTGGCACCCATGGTCGATAGCACGCTGGTACCATGCGAATCCATGTTGTCGCCATAAACGTTATTCCCGGGTACTTCAAAATCGCGTGTCCCCAGTATCTGGTTGTTGTGCCAGAGGCTGTCGAAGGCGGCGATCTGGTTTACATGATACCAGCCATCATCAAGCTGGGCGATCATCATGCCGGTCCCGGTAAACCCAAGGTTGTGCAGTGCATCAAGCGCAATCATGTGAACCTGCGTGTAGGCCTGGCCATAATTGTAACTGCCTGCTGATTTTACAACAGGGGCGAAGGAGGGAAAATTGATGGTATATGGCGGAATACCTTCCGCATCCATGGTTCCGTGTTTTGCCGAGGTGTGGACGGGACTCTTCTTGGCTACCTGGTCGATATGATCAACAAAGGAGAGGGCTGAGATGGCTGATAAAACAGAAGGGTCAGCCGTGGCAACAACAACGGCATTGAACCATTTCAGCGAATAATAAACTGTTGCCCCGGTGGCGGCAATCTGGGTAACATACGACGGGGTGACGGGCAGGTCCTTCATATCGAGGGCAATGCCGCTCTTCGTCCTGCGGTCGAGCGAGCGCTGCGTCAGGAATGCCAGAGGGCTTGATAAAGAATAGGGATTGTTGTTCTTGTTCTTTAAAAAGACGACATGTTTTTCAACTCCCTGGGCGAATATCCAAGGCGAAAAGAGCAAAACAACGGTTATCAGGAGGATATTTTTCATAATCACTGGAAATTATTTAAAAGGAGTTTTTTTACAAAAGTAAGGTTAATTCGTTTTGCCGGGATATTCCCTTCCTGATTTGTGCATGGGGTCATTCAAAGCCCTTTATGGCCTGGGTCCCATGTTGAAAATCAGTTCTCCGCCGGCCACCAGGTCGGCATGTTCGATAAAGGGTTTCAGAAGCGGTTTTCCGTTGAGGGTCATCGACCGGATGTAAATATTTTTATCCGACAGGTCCCTTGCCTTTATAACAAAGGTTTTTCCGCCGGGGAGCGAAATGGTGGCCATGCCGGCTCCCGGCGCACCGATGGCATACCGTGTAGTGCCGGGGCACACAGGGTAAAAGCCGAGTACGCTGAAGATATACCAGGCGCTCATCTGCCCGCAGTCGTCGTTCCCGCAAAGCCCGTCGGGCTTGTCGCGGTACATCGTTTTTATGATTTCATGGATCCGCAACTGCGTTTTCCAGGGTTTCGAGGTCCAGTCGTAGAGGTAGGCAATGTGGTGGCTGGGCTCGTTGCCATGGACATAATTTCCGATCAGCCCGTCGCGGGTTACATCCTCGGTCTCCCTGAAATATTTGTCGTCGAGGTACATGGTGAACAGGGAATCGATCCGGCGGATAAAGAGATCTTCTCCCCCCATCAGCCTGATAAGGTCGGGGACATTGTGCGGGGTGAAAAAGGAGTAATTCCACGAGTTTCCTTCAATAAATCCCTGCCCGATGGTGCTGAGCGGGTCGAAGGGGGATTTCCAGCTGCCGTCGGTTTTTTTGGCCCTCATGAACCCGGTGGAGGGATCGAACAGGTTGCGGTAACCCAGCGACCTTTTTTCATAAAGAGGCAGGGCATCCTCTGCGGTCTGTTTGAGTTGCAGCGGAACATCGGGAACCTCCAGCAACCTGCGGGCAAACTGTGCAATGGTATAATCATCGTATGCATATTCCAGGGTTACCGATGCTGAATTTCCCGACCGGTCATCGGGGACATACCCGAATTTCATATAGTCGCTGATGCCATCATACAGGTTGTTGGTGGAGGTGGTCAAACAGGCGCGGAAAGCCGTTCCTGCATCAAACCCGCGGATGCCCTTCACGTAGGCGTCGGCGATGGTTGCCACACCGTGGTAACCGATCATACACCAGTTTTCGTTGCCGTGATGCGCCCACACGGGGAGCATGTGTTCGGGACTCTGTTCAAAATGGGCCAGCATTGAATTGACAATATCGGAAGTCCTGCCGGGATAAAGCAGGGTAAGCAGTGGATGTTCGGCGCGGTAAGTGTCCCAGAGTGAAAAAATGGTATAGTTCGTAAATCCTTCCGCATGGTGGATCTCCTGGTCAACACCCCGGTACTGACCGTCGATATCGCAATAAACCACCGGCGATTGAAGGGCATGGTAAAAGGCGGTATAGAAATTGGTTTTCCGGTCATCTGACCCTTCAATCCTGATGCGTGCGAGTTCCTTCTCCCAACAGGAGCGGGCTTCCTCCCGTGTTTTTTCGAAATCCCAGCCGGGTATTTCGGCCTCCAGGTTTTTCAGGGCGCCCTGCATGCTCACTGCCGAGAGCCCGATCTTTATTTTTATCATTTCGTTTCCGGAGGTTGAAAAATCGAAATGTGCCCTGATCTTCTTACCGGTCATTTCAGGAAAATTTTCCAGCTGGTTGAACCTTCTCCAGAACCCCTTGTAAACAGGGTGTTCGTCGATGCGGAAGCCATAACTTTTAAAGGGTTTTGAAAAGCACATCGCAAAATAGATGTACCGGGTTTGAGCCCAGCCGCGGGTGATGCGGTACCCGGTGACAAGGGTATCGTTGACCACGCGGATGCTTGCCAGCAGTACTTTACCGTCGTAGTTGTAAATACCGTGAATCATATCAAGAATGATATGGGCGCTGTCGGTCTGCGGGAAGGTGTACTGGTGAAATCCGGCGCGGGTGGTGGCGGTCAGTTCCGCATCCACACCGGGATCGTCGAGGTGAACTTTATAGTACCCGGGAGAGGCCGATTCGGTCTCTTTGCGGAACCTTGAACGGTATCCCGTTTCAGGGTGTGCGGCGGTACCCGGGTTCAGCTTCAGTTTTCCTACGGTGGGCATGATAAGGAAGTCGCCCAGGTCGGAATGTCCCGTTCCGTTGAAATGGGTATGGCTGAAACCCACGATGGTTTTGTCAAGGTACTGGTAGCCGGCGCAATAGCGGTAAACATCAGGGTTGTATTTTCCATCCTTTTCATAGGGAATGGTATCGGTGTCGGGGCTGAGCTGCACGAAACCGAACGGGACGCAAGCGCCCGGAAAAGTATGGCCCATCTCCTGGGTGCCGATGAATGGATTCACATACCCGGCAAGGGTGCCGGGTTCTGAATGTTTTACCTGCTGCGGAAATCCGGACAGAGTTACAAGAGAGAAAACGATGAGGAAACACCAATTTGTCACTGAGAATTTCTGCATGTTCATGGTTTAAAAAAGGCATATTTAGTTTTAACTCAGGCACAGGTTTGCCGGTTTACCGCATATTCATCAGCCTACTCGAACCTGAAAACCTCCTTCACAAGCGGGGTTGCCGAAATCACACGGTTCGTATGGCTGAAGGTCCGGCGGGCATTATCTACTTTAACCAGGCCCCACCATTCGAAAAACTGCTCAACAGTCCTGATGCAGTAGCAACGGTCAAAATCCTCGATTGGGTTGCTGTAGAGACTTGTCGGGAACTGCTCTGCAACCAGTGGAAATGCAAGCAGGAATTTCTGGCTGTAAAAGGTCGCTTTTTGTTCTTCATGGCCGAACTGGCTGAGCAGGTGGACCGAGAATCCCCAAAGCTGCTGGATCCCGTAAGCCTCTTCGTACCCGTCGAGATTGCCCCAGTCCCATTTCTGGGTGAAGGTCTTCATAACTTCAAGGAGCAGCCTGGCGCGTGCATCGGGGAGCGCCAACAGTTCCCCCTTTTTTGTAAGGATGAGTTTGTTTTTTACATTTTTAACAAGGCCCGATGCCTTCACGATACTGTGGACCGATGAAATCGGGGCGGAATCGTGTTCGCGAACGACCTTTGCATTGCGCATATCCACGAAGAAATCGGGGATGAACCGGTGGTCGTAAAGTTCACGCACGATTTTCTGGGGCAGGAATCCATGGGCGGTAAGTTTGACCTGCTTTTCGCGGGAAAGGATCCTCACCAGCTCTTCAGCAAGGCGGAAATAGGGTACCTGGTCGAGGATATCTTCGCTGATCCCGGGATAGACGCTGATGGGCGACAGCTCGGTCCAGGCATCGTATAAAAGGTGGTGTATCTCCGAGGGGGTCATCCCGCAGAGGTCCTCCTGCGGGGTATTATTCTGCAGAATCACCAACGGGTTGGTTTCGTCAAATTCCATGATTAACTTTCCTCCTTGAAGAACAATTTGTAAAAATTCATCTGTTTTTCCTGGTCGTAGCCCTTTTCCACCAGCCGGCCTTCGCCGTGGATGTAAATGTGAAAATTCCTGTCGAGTTTGATGACACTTTTCATGAAGCGCGCCTGCTTTTTCACCGCGTTGTCGGAGATTTCGAAATTTTCGGCGATGGGCACCTGGTGTTCTTCGCTGAACTCGTCGCGGAAACCGGCGAAAGAGTTGATCATGCCGGGAGAACCCAGTACCTGTTCGCCGAACTCATCCATCCCGAAAGACTCATTTTCCTTCAGGAACTTCATGGAACGGTTGAGGAGGTCGGCCTGGTCGGCACGTGTTACTTCGAATTCCTGCGGAAGGCGTTCGCTCACAAATTTTTTGCAGAGGTCCATCACGACTTTCGTCTGGTAATAATTGTCGGAGCGCGGCTTAACCCGTAAAAAATCGTCACGCCAGTATTGCGCCTCGTTTCCCTTGTTCTGGTTGTCGACCATTGCGACCACGTAACCCTCTTCCCGGCCTGTGTTGAAAATCAGGCAACCCTTGTCAAGTTTGTTGATGTTGATCCCGTCGTCGTGGCCGATCTCAAAGGATCCCTGCACCGGATACACTTTCAGGTAGGTTTCCCTTGATTCCGATTTAAAAAGCCCCACGGCATTTACCGGTTCATTGTTGACAAAGCAGTTCTCAAAGTATGTGACATAGAATTCGCCTGGCCTGATCTTCGGGTGGCCCGACTGCCGGTAAAGGTGCCGGGCAAGATGCTGTGACTGTTCCAGCAGGCATCCCGGGTTTTCAAAAACAGCGGTTACGAAATGGAAGACCTCGTTCAGTTCCAGGTCGGCGGGGTGGGAAAGGTTGTATAGTTCCTCCATCCGGAAGGGGGAAAGAAAATACTGCAACAGCAGGGGTTTGACAACTTCGCCGACCTCCAGGAGTTTTTCTGAAAGGACCACCCCGTCGTCGGTTGAGCAGTTGCCGATTTTATGCAGGGTGAGATACCGGAGGAAGGAATCATCGAAGGACATCATGCTGTGAAAATTTGGCAATCAAAGATAACGATTTCCGGAAATAAACCCATGCCGCGGCAGCCCTGACTGATTCCATCCCGGTTTCGCCCGGCAGGCCGGGGGAAGCTATGAATAAAACAGGAGGAAGATTGCCGGGATCAGGATCCCGATGGCAGTAAGCCATGCCCCACGGCCCAGGATGCCGTTCCGGCCCCTCAGCACGAAAAGCCCGGTAATGGCGAGGAAGATGAGCCCGGCGGCATAGAGATCGGAAAACCAGGTATAGAACCTCTTCAGACTGTTGTAATGAAGCATGTTCATTTCCCTGATGATATAGCGGGTTGTTTTCTTCTCCATCTGTGCTTCGCCGGTTTTCAGGTCGATATAGACAAAACCCCCGGAAAGAAAAATCTGAACATACCCATCGCCTGTCACATAACTTTTGTAATGTTCCTTTTCCTTCACCTGGTCAACCACCGACATAACGTAGGCCTGGTCCACCCTGCCGTCTTTCGGTAGGGACACCCTGAGATCGGTGGTCGACTGGCTGTAGTCGGGATGCTGGAAATCACCCGCCTTGAAGTGGTTGAGCACGATCCCGGAGATGGCATAGACAAGGGTCATTCCGACGCACAGGTAGCCGATGTCACGGTGAAGGATATTGTTCCACCGCCGTAGGGTTTTTACCTGCATGATTATTTGAGTTCGATGAATTTAACGGCTTCGATGGAAAAGAAGGAGAGATGGTCCTTCCCGCTTTTCTTCAAATCGTCGCGCAACGAGTTGATGTTCTCCAGTTTGTCTTTGGTATCCTGGTCTTCATGACCGACTGCACCCGAATGCACACCAATCGCATGGCTGGGATCCGGCTTTCTTACCTCCGCTTCCCATTCGTTGAGGTATTTGGCATCGATGCGTTCTTCTTTCAGGGTGCCGAAAACACGTACGCGGCTTCCTGTAAGGGATTCGTCAAACTTCACGATGTTTCCGCCTGCTGTCACCTGAACGCGGATGCTGTCGGTTCCGTCAACGAGAAACATTCTTTTACCGCCCTCTTTGCAGGTATGAAATACGGTGCCCTCAATCATTACAGGCTTATTGATGCAACTGTCGGCCTGTTTTTCAAAGGTCAGCACCGCCAAGCGCGTGGTATCACTTTTTACATTGGCGGATGAACTTTTTGCACCTTGGTTGCAGGCAACAATTGCGAAGAGAGCAAGGATGATTGCCGGAAGAAAACATTTTTTCATAAGTCTGTGTTTGGTTTGCCGGGCAAAGGTCACGAATTTGTTCCATATTTCAAAACCCCTCATTCGTCATTCGTCACTCGTCATTCGTCACTCCCTGTATGGCAGCGTGAATGTAAATGTGCTGCCGAAGCCCGGGGTGCTGGTGACATGGATGGTGCCCTTGTTCTTGATAACAAACTCGTGGCAAAGAATCAGTCCCAGCCCGGTTCCGGTTTCATTTGCAGTCCCTTTCCCTATGGTCCGCTGTTCGATGTTGAACAGGTGTTTCTGAACGGACGGGGTAATGCCCATGCCATTGTCCTGGACATAAACCTGGATGGTTTCATGGTCCTGCTGTTTCAGCCCGACGGTGATTGTCCCCTCGGCGAAGGTAAATTTAAGTGCATTGGATATCAGGTTCCTGATAACGGTACTGATCATGTTGCGGTCGGCAAACACACGGTGGTTCCCGGTAACCCGGTTTACCAGGGATATATTCTTGGTGCGCGCTGCGGTATCATAGAGGGCGACATTATCGGCAATGACATCTGCTATGTTAAAAATAGCCGGTTCAAAGGGGAGGCTGCCACGCTGAGCCCTGGCCCATGTTAACAGGTTTTCAAGCAGGTTGATTGTTCTCAGGGAGGCCGATTTCAATTGCAGCAGCATATTCAGCCGTTCCTGTTCGGTGAAGTCAGAATCATCGCTTGTAAGCAGGTCAAGGAAGCCAAGGATGGCGTTGAAAGGGTTTCGCAGATCGTGGGCAATGATGGAAAAAAAGCTGTCTTTGGCTGCGTTGCTTTCCTTCAGCTGCATTTCCGATTTCCGCAGTTCTTCAGTCTGCAACCTGACCTGTTCCTGCAATTGATTCTTGTACCGGCTGATCAGGATAAACCTGCCGGAGATGATGATCATCCCCGCGATGATGAGGGCGCTAAGCGTAAGGAACCACCAGCGAAGCCAGAAGGGTGGCAGTATGGTAATGGTTCCCGAGGCAACGGGATCGCTCCAGATTCCAAGCGAGTTTGCAGCCTTCAGGTAAAAACGGTAGGAACCCGGGCTGAGGTTGTTGTAGATGAACAGATTGTTGATGTAAGGTACGGGGTTTGACCAGCCCGTGTCGAAACCTGCCAGGTAATACCTGATCAGGACCTGCCGTTCGTTGATTAGGGAGATGACACGGGCGTGAAAGGAGAGATCGTTCAGATCATAGTTCAGAACGGCTCCCGAAAGGCGGTCAAGGGTGTCTTTGCCCACCATGATCTGCTGCATGCAGACCTTGGGTGGAGGGACCTCGCCGGGTTTGTAGTCCAATTCAGGGCGGAAAACGGTAACACCGTTGTTTGTCCCGAACCAGACATGGTTCCTTGCATCGATGATGCCGGCAGCCCGGTTAATGTCCTGCCCTGAAAGACCGTCGTTTACGGTAAAATGGTCCAGTGTGTTGCCGTTCCAGCGGTATACCCCGTTATCAGCCCCGAACCAGAGGTTCCCGCCGTGGTCTTCCATAATGAGGTATACCGGCCGGTTGATCATGAGCCCTTTATGGTCAACCCGTTTGAGTTCCTTTCCGGTCAGAAGGTAGAGGCCGGCTGCAGTTCCTGTCCATTGCCTGTTCTTTGAATCGGTGAAAAATGCAAAAACGTTGTTGGCCAGCGGATTGTCCGCCGCCGTCGCAGATGAAAGTTCATTGCCTTTAAGGATGATCAGTCCGGAGGTGATGGTGGCCATGAAAAGGGTTCCGTCTTTGTCAGATATTATTTTGCGAACGGTATGGTTGTATTTGGTTCCCAGGTCCATTTTATTAAACCGCCCGTTGCCGTAACGGAACAACCCGTGGGTTGTCCCTGCATACAGATCTCCCGAAGGCATGACAGCTACCGTGTAGGCGGTCCCGGTAAGCCCCTCTTTTTCACGATACCAGGTGACATGCCGGTTTTTGTCGATGCTGGCGATGCCCAGCGAACTGACCGCCATCCAGAGCATGCCTTTTCCATCCTTTTGCAGATCGAGCACCCTGGTCTCGTAATTGCCTTCATGCCTGACCTGGTTCACCACCAGCGGGGTCATGGTCTTCCCGTCAAAAAAGGTAAGGGCCCCGTCGTGACCGAAAACATACCTTCCCGGACTCATTTCGATGGCTGATGCTACCTCGTTGCTGCAGAGCCCGTCCTTATCGGTATAACTGGCAAAACGCTGCGAAGGTATCTTCGTGATACCGCGATAACCGGTTATCCAAACATTCATTTCCCGGTCAACCAGCACGGATGTACCCCCTTCGGAGATAAGCCCGTTGTTCCGGGTAAGCTCGTCCATGGTGTTGGCAGATGGCGTATATGAAAATACCTTGAACGAGTTGCCGAAATATATCTTTCCGTTCCGTCCGGCATGCATGAAACAGTGACGCCCCAATCCATTTACCGGTAATATGAATCCGGAGGTGACGATGGAAAATTTGCCGCCCGTGAGGGACCCAAGCCAGCCGTCACCAAGCAGCCAGAGTGTTTTTCCTTTACGTTCCATGGCAACTATATTCCCTGTTAGCTGGGGGGAAGCCGGATCATGAACAGGTTTGATAACGCCTTTATCGAGCATGGCAAGACCCTTTTCAGTCGCTATATAAACGAGTCCTTCAAATTCCCTGATGCTATTGACCATGTTGTCCTGGAGCCCATTCAATTTTGTATACTGGGTCCACCGGTTTTCCCTGCAAACAATGAACCCCTGGTCTTCAGTCCCGGCCAGCATGACCGGTGCTCCATGGTCGTAGAAAACATCGAGGGAGGTGTAAGTCGCTTTGAATTCTGCGGTTAAATTGGTGGATGGAGCAATATTCTTCCACTTTGTACCGACGAGTTTGGAGAAAAAAATCGTTCCGCTTTCGGGAAGAGCCCACAACGTTTGTTTTTCGTCGATGAAAAGGCAGGCATAGCTTGATGAACGCAAACCATCGGTAACATTGTAATTTGAAAAACCGGAGCCGTTATAGGACGAAATTCCCGACCGGCGTCCGATCCATATAACGCCCGCAGTATCCTGGACCATGCCGAATGCCATGGAACTGGCCAGACCGTCGGTCTCGGTATAGGTCATCGCCTGGTACCTCTGGCCCATGCCTCCCCCGCAGGTCAGGGATAATACCAGGACAAGCAGCGCAATAAACCTGGTAACGGCCAGAGGGGAGGTTCCTGTTTTCATAAACGCGTTTCGGTATCAAAACTACGATAATTACAGGAAACCATCAGCATTGCCCGGCTAAAATAGGTATTTTAATTCCGCTTACCACCACTGACAACCATCTGTTCAAAAAGCAAAACCCGGAGCATTCCGGTTTGGATGCGCTCCGGGTTCTGGTAAATTCCGAAGCATGAAGCTTGGATTGTATCAGGCCAGAATTAGCGGCATGCCTGAAGCCGGTTGATTTGTGACAATCCGGGTCATTATGCTTGTTTTGCAAGTTCAACGTTCATCAGGAGTTTCACCTCGTCGCCTACGACCATGCCGCCGGCTTCGGTTAATGCATTCCAGTGAAGTCCGAACTCCTTGCGGTTGATCTTCCCGGTGAGTTCAAATCCTGCCTTGGTATTGCCATACGGGTCGCCGGCAATTCCCCCGAATTCAACATCGAGTTCCACAATCCTGGTAATGCCCCTGATGGTAAGATCTCCTGACACGATAAACCCCAGACGGCCGCCCTGTTTGAAACCGGTTGAAACGAAGGTGAGTTTCGGATGGTTGGCAGCGTCGAAAAAATCAGCCGATTTCAGGTGGCCGTCGCGGTCGGGCTGGTTCGTGCTGATGCTATCGACATCTGCTGAAAACTCAACAGTGGCCCCGGTGAAATCATCCCCGGCAGAGATGACCTTGCCTTCGAAACGGTCGAATGCCCCGGTTACGCTTGAGATTACAAGGTGCTTTACCTTGAAGTGAATTTCACTGTGCATCGGGTCGATGACCCAGGTTGTTTTTGCTGTTGATTCCATTACTGTAAAAGATTAAAATTAGAAATTCCGTTCTGGGTTTTTTCTTTGAATTTTGAGTTGCAAAGGTATCCCCGTGATGGTTGCCCCCAAATGGCAAAATCATGGCATTCATGGTAAAAATGAAGGATAGGGTCAGAAAGGATGCGTTTCCCTGAACTGAACCAGCGACTGGCCGGTGGTGCTTTTAAAGAATTTGCTGAAATGCGACGGATCGTCGAACCCCAGGTCAAACCCGATCTCCTTGCCGCTTTTGACGGTAAAGAGCGACATTCTTTTAGCTTCGAGGATCAGCCGGTGCTGGATGTAATCCTTGGCCGGGGTGTTGATGGTCGATTTTATGACTTCGTTCAGGTAATTGGGAGAAACATTGAGCGCCATGGCGTAATTTTTCACCTGGTGCCATTCGTGGAAGTGCGATTCGACTGACTGTTTGAAACGCTGCACCAGGGTTCGCCCCACCTCAGCCTCCTGGCTGATGCCGGGAGGCGGGAGGGTGCAGCTGCCATTGCATTCGATCAGGAAAAGTTTCAGCCAGGCGCCGATGGTCTCGAATTTCATCTCGTCGTTACCCTCAAACGCCGCTTTCATGTTGCCGGCATATTCACGGAGCCTGCCGTCCATGGCTTCACTGACGGGGAGCGGCGGGGTTTCATCGCTGTCGCGGAACAACTTCAGGTTGGAAATGAAATCTTCCCGGATACTGTTCTTCCTGAGAAATTCAGGGGTGAAGAGGATAATGATACCGGTCGGGTCCGGATCGGCCAGGAGCTGGTGGACCTGGCTCGGGCTGACAAAGAAGACATGCTGCGGGAGGATCGGGTATTCTTTGAAATCGATGATGTGCGAACCCGTCGCCGTGAAGGACCATATCACCGAGTAATAGTTGTGCCTGTGCGGCTCTTCCACGATCCCGCCCTGTTCGTCAACCATCTCTTCCATAGCCTTGATGACAAAGGAGGTTGGTGTTCCCTCGAAGATAAGATCAAGATTGTATATTTTCTGCTGCATATAAGGTTTATCCATTGCCGGATCTTTCAGGTTGACCGACCGGCCCTCCGGGAGCCGATGATCAAAGTTACTTATTATTTCCATAAAGGGGAAACCAATCTGCAAATCGTGTCCGGGTGCCTGGCTGACCCCCCGGCGAGATCCCCCGGATATGTTCCATTTACTTATTATTTACGTAGATACGTAAACCACTCGTTTTATTTTCCTATCTTTGCAGCGGCTTTTGAGTATTCATAGATCCACAAGGCAAGCCTTTCTGTCGTTATTACCTCCTCGAAGTTGTATCGCCGCCGGTTCCTTCACGTGATTGAAACTTAAAATCACCAGAATACAATCTTTATTCACTGAAACAGCATGAATTATCCTTCGTTACGGGATCATGCAAATGGTGAGGGTAATTAACGGATATTCCATATGTCCAAATTATTAAAAATTAATTTTATCATATGAAAAACATTTTTGTATCAAATTTGAGTTTCAGGATCAACGATGAAGATCTGAAACAGGCTTTTACCGACTATGGAGCCGTCACTTCTGCGAAAGTTATCAAAGACAATTTTTCAGGAAGGTCCAGAGGATTCGGTTTCGTGGAAATGACCAACGATGAAGAGGCTTTAAAGGCCATTGAGGAATTGAACAATGCCGAATTCGATGGCAAAGTGATGACTGTTTCGGAAGCACGTCCGAAAACCGACCGTAAACCCGGCGGATTTGGCGATTCACGTGGCGGCGGCAGCGACTCCCGCGGGGGTAGCGGCGGCGGTTATGGCGACAAGTCACGCGGCGGTTTCAAAAAAAGATTTTAACCAGGGATTAGCTTTTTCCATCCTGAATTCGTAGGTGCCTCCGGATTTTTTCATAATATTGTTATGGAAAAACCAGGCACTTATGAATAAGCATATTTTCTTCCTTTTTCTTGCCTGTTTTTTTCTCCCACCCGCTTTTTCCCAGACACGCCCCGACGACATCCATGCAGATGCGGTAGCCCATGCTGCGCCCGACTCGGCCGGCAATTCCATCCTTTCCCTGTCAGGTTATTTCAACGCAAACCTCACGACCAGCCGCGACCTGGTCAGGGCATTCTATTACTGGACCGCCACCAATATTTCCTATGATGTCGAGAACATGTTTACCTTCAGGTCCGATAATGACCCGGGTAAAATAATCATGCGCACGCTCACAGGGCGGAAAGCAGTTTGCGAGGGCTATTCGGATCTTTTTCACGAACTGTGCGAAAGTGCAGGCATCGAAAGCTATGTCGTGCTCGGCTATACAAGACAGAACGGCCAGGTGGTAGCGATCAACCATGCCTGGGTGGTTGCCCGCATTGATAGCGGCTGGTATTTTTTCGACCCCACCTGGGCCAGCGGAGCGATCATCAACGGGAATTTCACCCGTAAATTCACCGGCGAATATTTTATGGTTAAGCCGGCGATCTTCATCAGGACGCACATGCCCTTCGACCCGGTATGGCAATGTTTGTACTGTCCGTTGAATTCCGCCAACTTCGCCCGGGGAGTCATGCCGAAAACCGATACCTGCAGGTTCTTTTCCTTCCCCGACACCATCGCGGCATATGAGACCCTTCCCCGGAGCGGCAAATCTGCCGCCACCCTCCGTCGCGTTCAGCAAAACGGGGTCACCAACAACTCCATATTCGAATACCTCCGGTATTTGCATCAAAATGTCGAAATCGACCGGGCAAATCTCCAAAATGAGCTGCAAAACCAAAAGGTAAACAGGTTCAATGAGGCGGTGAACCATTTCAATGCCGCTTCACTGCTGTTCAACGAATATATCGATTACTGGAACCACCAGTTCAGACCGCCCCGTCCCGATGCCAGGATCCGGAATATGATCGATACCTGCAACTACCATCTTGCATCCTGCAGGAAGATACTCGATGAACTTGTTCCGCAGGAGGAATCCCTGAGGCAAAATAAGGAGATGCTTCAGAAATCGCTCAGGGAAAACCAGAAACATGTGGATGATCAGGAGGCCTTTCTCAGGGATTATTTTGCAACCTCAAAAGCTTACAGGCCCTCCCTCTTCAGAAAATACACCTGGATGGGGATCCCGGTGAAGTGAGGGAGGATTGGCCGGAAGCCGATACGGACCTTGCTGCCGGCCTATTGTCACTTGTCATTCGTCATTTTCACAAGATCTGTTACAAAGTATAATATTTTAAAACCTCCTTTCCCCATGAAAAAGCTCCCTTTCTTTATCGTTCTCACAACCATGCTGGTATTCAGTGGCACGATGGTTTTCCTTGCGCATCGCGGTGGCAGCCGGCAGGGGATGATGGTTGTAAGCCCGGCGTACCGTGCCTATGTGCAGGCTTTCACCTCGGGGATCGTGTCCACCAGGTCGGTCATCCGGGTGAGGCTTGCTGACGATTTTGCCGACACGGTATCGTTCAATGTGGCTGTTAAGGAGAACTTTTTCAACTTCAGCCCCGCCATCAAAGGTAAAACCACATGGAGCGACAGCCGGACGATTGAATTCAGGCCTGATGAAAAACTGCCCCAGGGGCAGCTATATACCGCCACTTTTGCATTATCACGCCTCCTTCCGGTTCCCGACTCCCTGAAAAACATGCTTTTCCAGTTCCGGACCATGCTGCAGGAAACAGAGGTGGAGGTGGACAACCATAAGGCCTATTCACATGCAAACCTATCGCGGGAGCACCTGAACGGCATGCTCCGAACCTCTGATGTTGCGGATGATGCGCTGGTTGAAAAGGTGCTCACGGCAAAGCAGGACGGACGGTCCCTTCCAATTCTTTGGAACCATGACCCAAAAACCAGGGTGCACAATTTCCAGGTTGATTCGGTTCGGAGGAACAACAATGCCGGTGAGGTAAAACTGGATTGGGACGGCGCTCCCATTGATTCAAAAACCACGGGAAGTCTCGTAACAGTCATCCCTGCACTCGGAGATTTCCGGGTCTTGTCTGTAAAGAGTCTTCAGGATGCCGGTCAAACGGTTCAGGTGCAGTTTTCCGACCCGCTGAAACCCGACCAGGGGCTCGAAGGTCTCTTCAGGGTGGGCAAATTCCATTATCCCCGATATGCGATCGAAGACAACCTGTTGCTGATTTACCTTCCCGAAACGCAGGACCGTAAATTGAGGCTCACCCTCGAGCCGGCAATCAGGAACATCGGCCGCCTCGAACTCGGGAAAAGGGTGGAGGAGGACATCCTGGTCGACAATACCAAACCCGGCGTCAGGTTTACGGGTGATGGTGTGATCCTGCCGGGGACCAACGGCATGCTGCTTCCCTTCGAGGCGGTGAATCTCAACAGCGTTGATGTAAAGGTGATCCGGATTTTTGAAAAGAACATTCTCCAGTTCCTGCAGGTTAATGAACTCAACGGTACTTCCGAACTGACGCGGGTTGGAAGGGTAGTGCTGAAAAAGACCATCCCGCTTTCGGGGGTGACCGATTACGCGAAATGGAACCGTTATTCCATCGATCTTTCAAAACTGATGCAGACGGAACCGGGGGCTATCTATTCGGTCTTCCTTGGATTCCGGAAAAATTATTCAACCTACCCGGGCTGCAGGGCCGATTCGGTGAAGTCGGGCGAATCCGGCATGATGACCATCGGGGACCCGGAGGCAGAAAATGAGACAAACTGGCGATATTACAGCAGCTATTCCGAAGATGAGGACAATGGCGAAGGCTGGCAGCGTTATGTCTGGAATGAGCGCAACGACCCCTGCAAAGCATCCTACTATTTCAACAGGACCATCAGCCGGAACGTGCTTGCCTCCAATCTTGGGATCATTGCCAAATGCGGAAGCGACGGGAATTATCACGTATTTGTAACCGATATTGCCACAACCAAACCACTTTCGGGGGTGGAAATCGAATTCTACAATTACCAGCTGCAGGTACTCGCAAAAGCCACGACCGACGCTGACGGGAAGGCGGTGGTTGCCGTGACCAAACGACCCTTTGTGCTCGTGGCGAGGAACGCGAAGGAATCGGGATACCTTAAACTCGCCGATGGCAATGCGCTTTCGCTCAGCATGTTCGATGTAAGCGGGGAACCGGTGCAGAAGGGGATCAAGGGTTTCATCTACGGTGAACGGGGCGTTTGGAGGCCGGGAGACTCCATTTTTCTCAGCTTTATCCTGGAGGATAAAACCCGCAAGCTCCCCGAACACCACCCGGTCTCCTTCTCGCTGTACAATCCTTCGGGGCAGATGATCACCCGGCTGGTAAGGACCAACCCCCTGAATGGATTTTACAGGTTCAGCGTGGCAACGCCGCCGGATGCAACAACGGGAAACTGGCTTGCAAAGGTAGGCGTAGGAGGGGTCGATTTCCAGAAAACGCTGAAGATAGAAACGGTCAAGCCGAACCGGCTGAAGATCAATTTCGATTTCAAGACAGAGGTGCTGGTAAAGGATGAAGTCCCGGCTGCCATGCTGCAGGCCACCTGGCTCACAGGAGCCACGGCGCACAACCTGCGTGCAAAGGTGATGCTGACCCTTTCGAAATCGGTGACTGCATTTAAAAATTATCCCGGTTACGTGTTCGACAATCCAACCGCCGGGTTTGCCGCCGAGAACATCACGGTGTTCGATGGCCGGCTCGATGCAGGTGGCAAGACCCTGGTGACCCCGAAGATCCATGTGACCAACATCGCTCCCGGTGCGCTCAAGGCGAGTTTTGAAACAACCGTCTTTGAAGATGGCGGTGATTTCAGCATAGACCGTTTTACCATCCCCTATTATCCTTACCAGTCCTATGCCGGCATCAGCGTACCGTTGGCATCCTCCGGCGACCGGGTGCTCTATACCGATAAAACCTACGATATCAGCCTGCTGAATGTCAATGCCCGCGGGCAGCTAATCCCTTCGAACCGGTTGAAGGTGGAGGTGTTCAAACTCGAATGGCGGTGGTGGTGGGACGATTCGGAGGCCGGGTCGGCCGACTTTATCTCCACCTCCTACATCAGGCCCTTCGATTCGGCTACGGTTAAAACCGTCAACGGAAAGGGCACCTTCCCATTCCAGGTGGGGTACAACGAATGGGGCCGATACTTGGTCAGGGTGACCGACCGGGCTTCGGGTCATGCCGCCGGGAAGGTGGTATATGTCGACTGGCCCGGATATTACCGGATGCCGGGCGGTGAAAAACAGGCGGCGGCCATGCTGACGCTCACCACCGCAAAAACCCAGTACAGGGTGGGTGAAAAGGTTGATGTTACACTGCCGGCTTCGCCCGACGGCAGGGCATTGGTGACGGTGGAAACCGGGTCGAAGATACTGAAATCATGGTGGGTGCCCACCTCGAGGGGAAGCACGGTGATCTCTTTCGACGCTACCGGGGAGATGGCCCCCAACTGCTACGTTTATGTGACATTGATCCAACCGCATGCACAGGTGAAGAACGACCTCCCGATCCGGCTGTACGGCGTGATCCCGGTAAAGGTTGAAGACCCCGAAACCTACCTGAAACCGGTCATTACCATGCCCGGGGAACTGGTGCCGGGGAAAAATGCCAGCATCCAGGTGAGGGAGGCCGGCGGGAAGGCCATGACCTACACCCTTGCCATGGTCGACGACGGTTTACTCGACCTGACAAGGTTTAAAACACCCGATGCATGGTCGGCTTTTTATGCCCGGGAGGCCCTGGGGGTTAAAACCTGGGACATGTTCGACATGGTCATGGGGGCTTTCAGCGGGGAACTCCAGCGGATTCTTAGTATCGGCGGTGACCAGGAGGCTTTGAACAGGGGCGGGCTCAAGGCCAACCGTTTCAAACCGATGGTGAAATTCCTGGGTCCGTTTGAACTGAAAAAGGGGCAAACCGCGAAACACAACTTCATCATGCCCGAATACATCGGATCCGTCAGGGTGATGGTGGTTGCCGGCCAGGATGGCGCCTACGGAAAGGATGAAAAGACCGTCCCGGTTAAAAAACCGCTGATGGTCCTGGGAACCCTCCCCAGGGTGCTGGGGCCGGGTGAATCGGTCAGGCTTGCGGTTAACGTGTTTACCATGGAAAAATCGATCAGGAACGTGAAAGTTGAACTGTTTGTCAACGAGCTACTGTCCGTTAAGGGAGGAAACAGCCGGCAACTCACCTTCAATGAGATCGGCGACCAGCTGGCAACTTTCGATCTTGGGGTCGAAAATGCCACCGGGATCGGGAAGGTACGGATCGTAGCGACCAGCGGGAATGAAAAATCGGAACATCTCATCGAGATCGATGTCCGCAACCCCAACCTGCCGGTGACCGACGTTTTGGAAAAGGTTATCCAGCCGGGAACCACCTGGACCACGGAGTTTATGGCCAGGGGAATCCCGGGCACCAACCGGGCAACCCTGGAGGTCTCTTCCATTCCTCCCCTCAACCTTGAAAAGCGGCTGGACGACCTGATTCATTATCCTTACGGCTGTGTCGAACAAACCGTTTCATCGGTCTTCCCCCAGCTTTTCCTGTCCGGGATCATGGAACTCACCGAAACCGAAAAGAAGGAGACCGGCCTGAACATCCGGGCAGCCCTCCAGCAACTGAAGTCATTCCAGCTTTCAAACGGGGGTCTCAGCTACTGGCCGGGAAGCACTTATGCCGACGACTGGGGGACCAGCTATGCCGGCAATTTCATCCTGGAGGCGGAGACAAAGGGATATTCCATCCCGGTGAATTTCCTTTCATCCTGGAAGGAATTCCAGCGACAGAAAGCGGTTTCATGGAGTTACAACGCCGGATACAACAACGACGACCTGTCGCAGGCATACCGGTTGTACACCTTAGCCCTGGCCAGGGTTCCCGAACTGGGGGCCATGAACAAGCTGCTGGAGTTCAGTGGGCTTTCAACCGCCGCCCGCTGGCGCCTGGCTGCCGCCTATGAACTGTCCGGGAGAAAAGAGGTGGCACTGCAGCTCATCAGCAAGACGGAAACCGCCGTAAAACAATACCGCGAACTCGCCTGTTCCTACGGTTCCGATTTGCGCGACAAGGCCATGATTGCGGAAGCCCTATGCCTGGTGGGCCTGAAGACCAAAGCCGCACCCCTCGTAAAGGAAATATCGGCGGCACTTGCCGGCAACGAATGGTTCAGCACCCAGGAAACCTCTTTTGCCATCATGGCGGTGGCCAGGTTTACCGGCGATGCGCCCGGGAGCGGGATCAATGCCACGTTGCGCGTCAATGCAGGCACGACGGAAGAACTTGGATCCAAAATGTCGCTCCTGGCGCGCAAGGTAGAAATTAAGCCGGGTAAAAAAGGAATCCTGCAGGTAGCCAACAAGGGAAAAAACATCCTTTTCGGCCGGCTGATCCTGACGGGAATACCCGCGACAGGCGACACAACCTCCGCCTCCAACAGCCTGAAAATAACGGTCGCTTATAAATCGATGAAGGGAGATCCGATCAAACCGCAATCCCTGGAACAGGGCACCAGCTTCATGGCCGAAGTAATGCTTACCAACCCCGGACAGAGGGGCAAATACCAGCAGATGGCACTGTCGCAGGTTTTCCCGTCGGGATGGGAGGTGATCAATGCGCGGAGCAGCGACCTTGCGCAAACAACAACGGCAGCATCCGTCTTCGACTACCAGGATGTGCGCGACGATCGTGTCTGCACATTTTTTGAACTCGGCCCGGGTCAGTTCAAAACCTTCAGGGTCCTGCTCATGGCAGCCTATCCCGGCCGGTTCTACCTTCCGGCTGTACGTTGCGAAGCCATGTACGACCATACCATCAGCGCCAGGTCGCCCGGCAGGTGGGTGGAGGTAACTCCGGTGACAAAATGAACTTCCGGGGCAGATGGAATAACAAATTTCCGGGGCATGAGGTTACAGCCCCCGGGGTTCACCATGAACAACGGGTGCGCCGTTTGTACACCCGGTCGCGGGCGATCTGGCTGGGATTTGCGCTGCTGGCGATCTTCTATGGCTTGTGGTTGCCAACTCCCTTATTTGATGATCCGCTTTCGACCGTATTGCTCGACAGGAACGGAAACCTGCTCGGCGCTAAAATTGCCACTGACCAGCAATGGCGTTTTCCCGAATCAGGATCGGTCCCCGGAAAATTCAGGGAGGCCATTCTTGGCTATGAGGATCGATACTTTGGCTGGCACCCGGGGTTTAACCCCATATCATTTGCCCGGGCAGCTTACCTAAACATAAAATACCGTAAAATCGTCAGCGGGGGGAGCACCCTGAGCATGCAGGTTATCCGGCTCGTAAGGAAGAACCGGGACCGGACCGTATGGGAAAAAGTAAAGGAGATCCTGCTCGCCACCCGGCTCGAGCTGACCTGTTCCAAACCTGAGATCTTGCGGCTCTATGCCTCTCATGCTCCTTTCGGCGGAAATGTCGTCGGGCTGGATGCTGCGGCATGGCGCTACTTCGGCGTTGATTCCCGGAACCTTTCGTGGGCGGAGGCAGCAACGCTTGCCGTGCTCCCGAACAGCCCGGGGCTGATCTTTCCCGGGAAAAACCAGCGCCTGCTTTTGTCAAGACGAAACCGCCTCCTGGACATCCTCCTGAAGAACGGGGTGATCGACGCAGGCACTTGCGAACTGGCAAAGGGGGAACCGCTTCCTGCAAAGCCCTTCCCGCTACCCCAGTGGACGCCCCACCTGCTCAACCGGGCGGTGAAGGATGGGCACAGGGGAACCACCGTGGTCACCTCCCTCGATCTTGCGTTGCAGAAAAGAGTGGCTGGCATCCTTGACCAGCGCGCCACCCAGCTTGCGGCCAATGAAATCAGGAACGCAGCCGCGCTGGTGCTCGATGTGAACACGGGCAACGTGCTGGTATACGCTGCAAACCTGCCTCGGACGACCCCCGGCGAACATGGCGCCGATGTGGATCTCATCATGGCTCCCCGCAGCACCGGCAGCATTTTAAAACCATTGCTCTATGCATCCATGCTGAACGACGGCTTGCTGCTACCCACCACCCTGGTCCCCGACATCCCGGTGCAGATCGGGGGCTTCATCCCCGAAAATTACAACCTGACCTACGACGGGGCTGTTCCGGCGAAACGCGCCCTTTCACGCTCGCTGAACATCCCGGCGGTTAAAATGCTCCAGGGCTACGGCTATGACCAGTTTTATGCCCTCCTGCGAAAAATCGGCATGACAACCCTGGTCAAACCCGCCGACCATTACGGGCTGTCGCTGATCCTGGGCGGGGCTGAAGCCAACCTTTGGGACCTGGCCGGGATCTATGCCTCCATGGCCCGCACCCTCAACCATTTTGCGGCACCCGGACCGGCGTACAATAAGGCTGATTTTCATCCTCCATCCTATATGGCGGAACTGCATCCCGGTACGGCGACTTATCCCGACCTGGCCTCATGGTTCGACGCCGGTTCCATCTGGCTGACCTTCGAAGCCATGGTGGAGGTGGCAAGGCCTGACGAGGAGTTGCAATGGCAACAATTTTCCTCTTCGGGGAAGATCGCCTGGAAAACAGGGACAAGTTTCGGAAACCGCGACGCCTGGTCCATCGGTGTTACGCCGGGTTATATCGTTGCAGTATGGGTGGGAAATGCATCGGGAGAAGGCCGGCCTGGCCTGACCGGCATCGCGATGGCGGCCCCCATCCTCTTCGATATTTTTAAAACCCTGCCCGGATCCGACTGGTTTGCCACCCCGGCCGGGGCGATGACCCGTATCGCGGTATGCAGGTACAGCGGCTACCGGGCCACTCCCTTGTGCGAATTTACCGATACCATCTGGGTGCCGAAGCAGGGGATGAAGACCGGCCCATGCCCCTATCATCACCTGGTGCACCTCGACAGGAGCGGGAGGTGGCAGGTGAACTCCGATTGCGAATCGCCCGAAAACATGCAGCACGTATCATGGTTCGTCCTTCCCCCGGTACAGGAGTGGTACTTCCGCAATAAAAACCCTTTCTACAAGGTACTCCCGCCTTTCCGGCCAGGTTGTTCATCCACCACCGACCGCAACAACATGGACATTATCTACCCGAAGAACGGGAGCAAAATATACATCCCGGTCGATCTCGACGGGAAGCCCGGCAGCACCGTTTTCAAAGTGGCCCACCGCAACAGTTCGGTCGTGGTTTACTGGCATCTCGACGACCGCTTTATCGGCACCACGACCCAGGTGCACCAGATGGCCATTTCGCCGGGTCGAGGGATGCACCGGCTTACCCTGGTTGACCAGAACGGTGAGAATTTCCGGATACAATTCGAGGTTATCAGCAAATAGGCCAGACCTGCTTCCCGGCTGCAGGATCCATTGCTGTCCCGGTTATTTCATTTTTCGGTCGGCCGGCGGGATATCATATTCGAGCAAAGTGGTTTTTCCTTCCAGGAACCGCTTCAGGTCGATGGCCCGTACGCCAAGCTCGGAAACCCTGATCCTGTATTCGTGCTTTTCCCACCTGATGATCAGCATGGGTTGTTTCCTGGAATATTTTCTCAGCCGCGAAATGAGATATACCGGGCCTGCGATAAAAAAGAAAAACAGGATGGAAATTGCATGTTTGCGGTAATAAAAGCTGTTGCCGGGCGATGTTGCCGGGTCATTGATAAAACCCCTGATCACCAGGTAGAGAAGCAGGAGGATGACAACCAGCCCGGCGGTGCCTGCAACGACATAAAACAGCCATGCCCTATGGCTCCGGGCGTTTATGATGCTGACCGACCGGATATCCCGGTAGTCGAGCCTGGTGTTTCGCTCCTTTAACCCAATATGATCCTGCCCGATGGCTATTTTGGGACCATTGCAGAGGTACCTGTTCACCGGTTCAGAATTTTCCGAAGAAATTCGAGATGTCAAAAAATACCTCGATCCTGATGCCGGCGGCCGTTGTGACCTGCAGGATGTCGTAAGGCTTGTTTTTATAATGGGTGAGCGACTGCATCTGCATCGTGTAGCCGGGGTAATGATCCTTCAGCCATTTATATTCTGCGGCAGTTCCGGTCGATTCCGATTTTTCCATGATGATGACCGCCTTTTCATAAGTGGATCCGTCCATGGTTGCGGCAGGAGCATTGCCATGGCGCGGGTGGCCCGCAACGGTTGTTTTTGAGGTGGAACAACTGTTGAGGAGCAGCAGGCAGAGAACCAAAAATCCGAGTTTTTTCATGATGGAGGTTATTACACGATAAATTTAGCCAAAAATCTGTTCATGGGGATGGTCGGATTGTGAAATTGCAACACAGGCAAAATGCAAAAGATAAAACGGCAAGCTATGGATGAAAATCTGGTGTTCCGTCAGGATATGCAGACCCTGTTTCTCCTGTGTTTTTCCTATCTTTGCCCCTTCCAAAATACCGAACCATGATCTTACTTACCGGCGGCACGGGTCTCCTGGGTACTCACCTGCTTCTCGACCTTTTAAAATCGGGCAGGGAGGTCAGGGCTATCAAACGAAACAGCAGCGATACCGCAATGGTCACCAGGATATTCTCTTACTATGTTGAGAATCCCGGGGAACTGGCTGCAAAAATTCGCTGGTTCGATGCCGACCTGATGGATTACGGGGCCATCGAGGATGCCATGGACGGGATCAACGAGGTCTACCATTGCGGGGCGGTGGTATCCTTCTATCCCAAAGACCACAAGGCGATGCTGAAGGTAAACATCGAAGGCACCGCCAACCTCGTAAACAAATCCATCGAGCACAAGGTTGAAAAATTTCTCTATGTGAGTTCAGTGGCCACCCTGGGTCGCGCCGAAAACGATGGGGTCTCCACCGAGGAGACCTACTGGATCCCGTCGCGGAAGAATTCAGTATACGGCATCAGCAAGTATGGCGCCGAACGCGAGATATGGCGGGGCATGGAAGAGGGGCTGAATGCCGTGATCATCAATCCTTCCGTAATCCTGGGGCCGGGTTTCTGGCAGGATAACTCCGGGCTGTTCCGCCTGGTGTATGAAGGATTGAAATATTACACCCGCGGCGTGAACGGCTACGTGGACGCGCGTGATATCAGCAAAGCTGCGACCGGACTGATGGACCGGGACATCTTTGGCCAGCGTTTTATCTGCTCGGCCGACAACCTGTCGTACCTGGAACTCTTCTCCATGATGGCAAAATACCTTGGTAAACCCGCCCCGAAGATAAATGTACCCGCTTCCATGACAGCCATCGCCTGGCGGGTGGAGGCGGTCCGCGCCTTCCTCACGGGCGCCCGGCCGGAGGTCACACGCGAAATGGCCGTCACCACCTCCCAGGAATACCGGTACTCAAGCGCAAAACTCTGCAAAACCCTTGGATTCACATTTCGCCCGGCTGAGGAATCAATAAAAGAGATCTGCGGGATTTACCTTAAGGAAATCTAATAATGGAATGCAGGAATGCAGGAATACAATAAAAAGAAATTAGTAAGGGAGAATATTTATTCAGCCGCAATCCCAATAGGTTCTTTTCCGAAACTGCACTTTTCAATCCAACCTGCATTCCTGCATTCCTGCATTCCTGCATTTTACTATTCCTGCATTCATTTTATCAGGTTCCTGTAATGAAAGTACCTGGTCACGATATCGTCCACGAAGCCTTCGGTTTTGTAATCGAAGGGGTAGGACCCGACCGAATCGGGCATTGCCACGGGTTGTTTCTTTGAGCGCCGGAGCAGGTAGTAGTCAACATTGCCATTCCACCGGTTTTTGTCTTTGCCGAATTTTTCTGCTTTTTCGCGTGCTGCCATCACGCGCCCGAGACCTACATTGTAACAGGCAAGCACAAAATAGATACGTTCTACCGGTGAACTGATCTCGCCGGGAAGCAGTTTGTCGAGGTATTGCAGGTATCTTACCCCGCCGGCAATCTGCCGGGCCGGTGTCGCATTCTCGTCTATCCCGAACTTCCGGGCGGTTTCAGGCATCAGTTGCATCAGCCCGCTGGCGCTTTTCGTGGAGGTCAGCCCCGCTTTGAAGTTCGACTCTTCGTATATCAGCGATGCGACCAGGCGCCAGTCCCAGAGGATCTGTTTGCTTTGTTCGCGGATGGCATCGTCGAAAGGGGACAGATGGTTGCCGGATACGGAGAAAAAATCGCTTTTCAGATAATTTGCAACTTGTTGGTTATCAAAATATTCAAGATAGGTTTGTTTCAACTCCCCCGATTGCTTGTATTCTTTCAGCCAGGCATCCACCTCGGCGCGCAGCGAATCGGATGAATGGCTGATGCCCCAGCCATAGGAGAAGAGTGGAAATGCCAGAACCGAAATATCGAGGTTGTTGTAAAAACGGTGGTACAGCATGGCCACGTTTTCCTGGCAGACTGCGAACCTGATCGCCCCGGTGGATACCCGGCGGATGAGCTCCTCCTGGCTGATGTCGGAGATCTCCTTCAGGATGGCTTTTCTGCCGGTATTCTTGTAGAATGTGTGATACATGGAGATGAGGAAGGGACTTTTTCTGACATACACCGTATCGGCGGGAAATTCCTTCAGCGATTTGATCACTGCCGGCTGCCGGCTCGCGCCGCCGGAAGGCTTGCGCTGAACGAGCACCAGGCGGGTTTCCATAAAAGGGGAGGAGAAGCTGACCTGCTTCCTGCCTTCATGGGTGATGGGGAGGTTCAACGCCATCAGGTCGGCCGCGTTACTGTTCATGTAATAATTCAGCTTATTGATATCATTGGTGGCAATGATCCGGAGGGGCACACCGAGGTAGCCGGCAAACGACTGGAGCAGTTCAAGCTGGTAACCCATCGGCTCGCCACGGTAAATAAAATAGTTCAGGGTATTCCGGTCGGTAAGGGCAACCAGGTACCCGCGCTCCCTGATGCGGCGCAGGGCATCCTTCTTCTTTACTTCACCGGGATAGAGGTTCCGGGTGAGAAAAAAGGCAATGACCACAATCACCAGCCCCAGGAGGAGCGTCCTGAAGATGAGGTATTTCCTGGAGGGTTTGTTCAATATATTGAGTTAAGAAACTTTTCGGTATCTTCTGATGGCCAGGCTGTTGATCAAAACAGCATAGATGCACAGGGACCAGAAGTGCTGGCTGATATCGGCAAAGCTGGAACCCTTCAGCAACACCATCCGCATGATCCTGATGAAATACATCACCGGGTTCAGCCTGTCCAGGTTCTGGGCCCACTGCGGCATACTTTCAATAGAGGTAAAAAGGCCGCTCATCAGGATAAAAACCACCATAAAAAAGAACGAAACAAGCATCGACTGCTGCTGCGTGTTGGTAATGGTCGACACCAGCAGGCCAAAAGACAAAATTACAAAAAGATAGACAGATGCCGACATGAAAATTAATCCGAGGTTTCCTTCCATCGGGATGTTGAAAAGCAGCTTGCCGACGGAGAGCCCGAAGGCGAGTTCAAACATCGCGATGATCCAGAAGGGGATCAGTTTCCCTGCGATGAACTGGATTTTTTTTATAGGGGTGACATTGATCTGTTCGATGGTCCCGATCTCCTTTTCCCGCACGATGTTCATCCCCGAAAGCAGCAAACCGATGATGGTGACCAGCAGCACCAGGATGCCCGGAACCATGTACGTTTTATAGTTGAGTTTTGGGTTGTACCAGTAGCTGTATTCGGTCAGGATATTCTTCACACCCGCCATCATCGCCGGCGTGGTGTTCTCCATCACCACCTCGCGGTTGTAGTCGAGCAGGATCATCGTAGAATAGGCGTTGGTCAGCCCCGCCGTCTGCCCGTTGATGGCATTGATTACAAACTGCACCTTTGCCTGTCCTTCACAAACCAGCTTTTTTTCAAAACCTGCAGGCACCTGCAGGATCATGTCGACCTGACCCTTTTTCATCTCATCCTCAGCCGCTTTGTACGAAAAGGTCGTTTGCCTGACCTGGTAAAAGGGCGACCCGCCGAACTTGCTGACCAGTTTGCGCGAGGTGGATGAAAGATCGAGGTCGACCACCGAGATCCGGATATGTTTCATCTCGAAGGTGGCTGCATTCACCAGGATGATCAGCTGCACGATCGGCACCACGAAGATGATCGGCAGCATCGACCTGTTCCGGAAAACCTGGAGAAACTCCTTTTGGATAATATAGAAAATTGTTTTCATCAGGCCAGGCGTACGTTGAATTTTTTAATGCTGATCACCAGGAACAGGGAGGTGAATCCCAACAGTATGAGGGTTTCGCGCCACACATAGGCCATGCCGTTTCCCTGCAGCATGATGCTTTTAATAATGGATATGAAATATTTGGGAGGCATGAGGTAGCATAAGGCCTGCAGGATCCAGGGCATGTTTTCGACCGGGAAGATGAACCCGCTGAGGATGATGGTCGGCAGCATCAGCAATACAAGCGAGATCAGCATGGCCACCTGCTGGCTGCTGGTGATGCTCGATATCAGGATGCCGAGCGACAGCGCCATGGTGATGTATAGGAAACATTCCATGAGCAGCAGCGGGATGCTGCCCTGGATCGGCACCCCGAAAACGGCGTTGCCCAGACCCAGGATGATGCAGGCATCGACGAACGACAGGAAAACATAAGGAAAGACCTTGCCGATGATCACCTGCGTGGGGCGCAGGGGAGAAACCAGGAGCAGTTCCATGGTCCCGAGCTCCTTTTCGCGGGTGATCGACAGGGAGGTCATCAGGGCCGAGATCAGCATCAGCAGCATGGCCATCAGCCCGGGCACGAACATGTAAACACCCTTCAGCTCACCGTTGTACATCATCCGTACCTCGGGAATGATCCGCAGCGGAACCGCCGCCGAGTTCATGGAGACCAGGTAATTGCTGATGATCCCGGTGGTGTAGTTCACCAGCATGTTCGCCGTGTTCGGATCGGAGGCGTCGCCGATGATCTGGACGCGCGCAGTGCCGGTTTTTTCCAGTTTTTGTGCAAAGTCCGTTTCGAAGATAAGGGCCAGTTTGACATTCCCCTGCCTGAAGACGGGTCCGATTTCGGCAACCGAATGGAGGTTCTTTTCGAGGAGGAAGTAACCCGAGGAGAGGATCTTGTCGCTGATCCGGCGGGTTACCACATCCTTGGAGGGATCGTAGATGGCGATTTTTGCATCCTTGATTTCGTTGGTGAGCACATATCCGAACAACAGCAGCTGCACCGCGGGCATGCCAAAGAGGATCAGCAGGGTGCGGTAGTCCCTGAAGATGTGGTAAAACTCCTTGATGACGAATCCCCTGAATCGTTTCATCCGATCTCCTTTTTGGTGAACCAGAAGTAGTAAAAACGTGCGGCCGAAACCAGCAGCGGAATCCCCATGGTCACATAGAAATTATAGAGCCACGCTCTGTCGATCATGTCAAATCGTCGCAGCATGATCCCGCCGGTGATCATCACTGCCATCAGGATGTAACTCCTGACATTGAAAAACGAGAAAGCACAGGGGTAGGGGATGTTCAGCCCGCGGATTCGTTTGATGTGTTTTTTTGAAATTTTTGCAAAGAGCAGGATGTAAAACAGGGTCCCGAAAACCAGGCTCCCGGCCAGGCGCCACCCGAGGTGCTGACCATGCCCGAAGAGGTAAGCAAGCCCGCGCCCTGCCAGGATCCCCCCCGCCGTGGTCCATGCCATGCCGGCGATGAGCAGCAGGTTGTGCCTGCTCACGGAGGGTTTCAGGTTTTGCATCAGGTCCATTTGACAGATTCCGTGTTATTGGCCGCCTCACCCCCTGCACCCCCTCTCCCCTGGGAGAGGGGGACGGGGGGTGAGGTAGCCCTGGCCAGTTTAATAAATACTTCGTTCATCGACGGCGCCCCGAACTGCTGTTTCAGGTTATCGGGAGTGTCCATCGCTGCTATGCGCCCGTCGACCATGATCGATACCCGGTCGCAGTATTCGGCTTCATCCATGTAATGAGTGGTCACGAACACGGTAATCCCGTCGTGCGCCGCTTCAAAGATCATGTCCCAGAACTGGCGGCGTGTTACCGGGTCGACCCCGCCGGTAGGTTCATCCAGAAATACGATCCTGGGGTTGTGAAGGATTGCCACCGAAAAGGCCAGCTTTTGCTTCCATCCCAGCGGTATGTCGCGGATCAGTTTGTTCCGCGAGGCTTCGAACCCCAGCCGTTCCATCAGCGATTTTGAACGGGTATCGATCTCCTTTTTTGCCAGGCCGTAAATCCCGCCGTAAAAACGGATGTTCTCATACACGGTCAGGTCGTCGTAGAGCGAAAACCGCTGGCTCATGTACCCGATGTTCCGTTTCACCTTTTCACGCTGGGTGTAAATGTCGAATCCGGCGATTGAAAGTTCGCCGGAGGTGGGGTAGGAAAGTCCGCACAGTATCTTGATCGTGGTCGTTTTCCCCGCGCCGTTGGCCCCCAGGAACCCGAAGATCTCCCCCCGCTTCACCGAAAAGGTCAGGTGGTCATTGGCTGTAAATGAACCAAATGATTTTACGAGATCTTTGACAATGATAATATCTTCAGTGGGTTCGTCCATAGTTTACCGGGAATTACCGGGGTTGAGTATTCATCAGTTCCATAAAGCAGTCTTCGATATTCGCCCCGATGGGTGTAATTTCAACCGACCGGTGTCCTTTTTCCGTTAAAAACACCTTCAGACTGCCGGCATCGATACCGGTTCCCCTGAAGGCAACGTGGGCCGACTGGCCGAACGCGTAAACGCTGTGCATCCCGGGATACGATCTGAGCTCGCCCAGCAGATGGTAGATGTCGCCGGCCCTTACCGACAGCAGGTTCAGCGGGTAATTCCGGATGACCTCCCCCGGGGTGCTGATGGACATCATCCTGCCTCCCTGCATCAGCGCCACGCGGTCGCACAGGGTCGCTTCATCCATATAGGGAGTCGATACCAGGATGGTGATCCCGGCCGCCTTCAGACGCGACAGCATCTCCCAGAACTCGACCCGTGAAACGGCATCCACACCGGTGGTGGGCTCATCGAGGAACAGCACCTCCGGTTTGTGGATCAATGCGCACGACAGGGCCAGTTTCTGTTTCATCCCCCCCGACAACTTCCCGGCCTTCCGCTTCCTGAAGGGCTCGATCTGCTGGTATATATCCTTGATCAGGTCATAATTTTCCTGCAGGGTTGTGCCGAAAATGGTGGCGAAAAAATTCAGGTTCTCCTCAACGGTCAGGTCCTGGTAAAGGGAAAACCTTCCGGGCATGTATCCGCAGATATTCCGGATTTTCTTATAATCATTCACCACGTCGAACCCCTCCACCCTGCAGGAACCTGCATCGGGGAGCAGCAGCGTGGTGAGGATCCTGAAAAGCGTGGTTTTTCCCGCCCCGTCGGGACCAATAAATCCGAACAGTTCACCCTTGCTCACACGGAACGAAATATCGTCCACGGCAATGGTTTCACCAAAACGCCTGGTCAGCTTTTCAACAACGACGGAAACGGCAGCCATATCTATTTTTGTGGGGCGATCGACCTGGTCCAGATGGTGTTCCTACCTAACAGCGAAAAGCCGATATATCCCCTGATTTTTAACTTGTTCGGTGTGGCAAATTTCATGTAGGATTTGTAGGTTTTACCGTTTTTATTGTCGTAGATCGTGCCACCCGACCATTCATCGGTACCGTTGAATGTGAAGTTCTTCAGATCCACCAGACCAAGCAACGGGGCCGGCTTCAGCTTCGGGTCAGGGTTCTCAACATCCGTGCGGGGTTTCCCGGTCACCTTGTCGGTAGTCTCAAGGAGCCACACGATCTTCCCGAAATATTTGCCATTCTCCTTGTAAATTTCAACCTTGCCGGTCGCCTCCTCATTGAGCCATACGCCGATGATGTCATCTGCCTTCCAGGTTTGTGCCATAACGGCTTTACCCGACCATGAGGCCAGGATCAGGATCAGTAAAGTGAAGGTGGTGCTTTTTTTCATGGTTTTTGTTTTTGGTTAATGAGCAATCAGTTTTATCTCCCCGGGCATCCCGATCTTCAGGGCCCCGTCATTCTGAACCCTGACCTTCACGGCATAAACGAGGTTGACCCGCTCCTCTTTTGTCTGTATCGTTTTCGGGGTAAATTCAGCAGTCTGCGAAATCCAGCTCACAATACCGCCGGTCTTCGCGTTGGTCTGCTCATCCTTGTCATAGCGAACCTCAACCCGATCGCCGATCCTGATGTTCGGCAACTGCGACCCGCTGACATACACTCTCAGCAGCATTTCGCGAAGGTCGGCAATTTTGTATAGCGGCTTGCCGTAGGTGGCAACTTCGTTGTTCTCCGCGAATTTGGTCAGCACCGTCCCTTTCACAGGGTTGACGATCCGCCCGTTTTTGATCGACTCCCGGAACTGGGCAATCTGCTGGTCGGTGCTGGCAACCTGGTTGTCGACCCCGCCGAACTGCGTTTTGATGGAGGCGATTTGTTTCTCGATCATGCTGAGACTCGAATTGATATCGTCGAGTTGCTTGGTGGTGGCCGCGCCATCTTTGAGTAAATTAATTACCCGTTTTTTCTCGATCAGAATGTTGTCGCGGTTTTGTTCCTGCACGGCGATCTGCGACTCCAGGTCCTCCCTTCTCGACATGGTCACCTCCTTCTGCCCGATGGTCTGCAGTTTTTTCAGGTGCAGGTCGGTGGTGTCGATAAACCCGATCATCTGGTTTGAATCGAGCAACTGGCCCTCCTCGATGTTAAAGAGCATGATTTTTCCGTTGGCAAGGGCCGAAACGGTGATTTCTGTGGCCTCGAACGAGCCGTAGGCATCGGGTTTATCCTTGTCGTTGCTGCAGGAGGCCCCCAGCAGGAGCAGGAGAATAATGAGGGCAATGAACCGTTTTTCCATAGTGGGTCGTTTTATGGGTGATCATAGCTTTCCGAGGGTGAAGAGGTAAGAAAGCTGTGCTTCTGTTAACTGGATTTTATGAATTTCCTTGCTTAACTGCGACTGCAACTCTTCGTTGAGCCGCGAAATGTAATCACTTGCGGTGATCACGCCGTTGTCGAGCTGTGAAGAGGCGGCCCGGGTGATCTTTGTCCGCAATGCGATGACCTGGTCATCCTGTTTAAGCAGTTCCGTCAGTTTCAGTACCTCGCCGATATCTTTGCTTGAGTTGATCCTGAGGTTCTTGTCGAAGGTCTCCTGCTGGGTCTTAACAATGTCGTTCTGGATGGCCAGGATCTTCTTTTCATTTTTATTCTGGTTCCAGTTCCATGGGTTCCAGGTCAGTTTGGCGCCTACCAGCCACCAGGGCTTGAAGGAATCGTCGAGCATGTTCAGGCCGGGCCGGCCATACCCCGCTTGCCCGTAGGCAAATATTTTAGGATTCCACCGGGTGGTTACCATGTTCTGCATCACGGTTATTCTGGAGCGTTCGATGTCGAAGAGTTCATTTTCAAGCCTTTTGTTTTCAAATTCAAACCCTGGCAGGATTACAGCCGGCACGACCAGTTTCGTAGATTCAGCTATGGGCAGGGAGATCAGTTCCGAGAGCATCCGGAACGCCGAGCTCCGGTCCATCCGGGTCTCCGTGATCTGCTGGTCAAGCCGCACCATCTCGGCCTCCAGCAGCGAGCCGTTCGTTTCGAGCGACGAACCGTTCCTGATGGCCGACTGCACCTCTTTGAACTTTGTTTCGATGCGCCCGCGGTTGCTCATAAGCAGTATTTCATTCTGCTGAAGCAGGATAATGCTGAAATATAACTGGTTGATGCGCTCCTTGAGTTTGTAAAGCTCGATCTCCACAGCCTTCTGGTCGGCGCTGAGGTTGGAGGCCTCCACCTGTTTCTGGTAATGGGTCACATGGCCGTCGTAGATCGCCTGGTTAAGGTCGAGGGTCAGTTTGTACCAGTCCTTACTGAGCACAGGCATTTTCAGGGAGGGAAAGCCCTTCGGGAGGTCGATGGTCACTTTTGTGACATCCGACTGCAGCGAGACGTTACCGTTCACATTCACCTGCGGAAGGTAGTTTTTGCTGATGTTTGCGACCTTCAGTGAATTTGAATTCCGGAGCATATCGAGCTGGCGGGCCAGGGGATAGTTCTTTACAGCAGCCTGGTAACAGTATTCCAGGGTGATGGAATCCTGTGCCGAAGCCCGGCCCGAGAGCAGCAGCAGGAAGATGAGCACCGGCAGCCTGTGGCGGCGGTGATTATTTGCTGGGATAATTCTCATAACCTTTTAACGCATTTAAGATAAATTCGGGGACTTTTGTTTTCCTCTCTTCGTAGAATTGCCCGAGCATCTCCGGTGAGTACCCGAGGACACTGAGGATCAGCGGCCGGGCAAGGAACGGAAAGATGCTCAGTGACAGCATGTTGATAAAGAAATGCAACGGATCGATCTCAATGTTGAGCTCCTCCTTCACCTGGTCGTGGATCCGGTTGATCAGCCGCTGGGGCGACATCTGCATCCTGTCCATCAATTCCTTAAGCTGCCCGGGTCTTTCATGCAGGCCGTTCAGGATAAACCATGGCAGGTATGAGTTCATGGCAAGGAAGTCGAGGTAAAAATGAAGAAAGGTTTCAATTTTGGCAATGATGGGCAGGTCGGAAAAAAAGACCTCGTTCATCTTTGTAAGCAGTTGTCCGAACGCATCTTCGAAAACCGATTTAAAGAGACTCTCCTTGTTCCTGAAATAATAATGCACCAGCGATTTGTTTACACCGGCCTCATTGGCAATCTCCTGCATCCGCGCACCATCAAAACCCCTGGTGTGGAAGACTTTCTTGGAGGCGGCCAGGATCCGTTCTTCGGTGGTTTGGTTGTTCTTGTCCATTTGGTTTAACCAGGTGGTCAAAAGTATGACAAATTTTTTTATCCTGGTGATGTTTTAGAAAAAAATTATTTGGGGATCTTTAATTTCTGCCCCGGTTTGAGTGGGGTGTTGGTTTTAAGATTATTGGTCGATTTTAATTCGGCCACGGTAACATCGTGTTTTGCAGCGATATCCCAAAGGTTATCCCCGGCCTGAATGGTATAGGTAGTGAATTTGGGCGAAGCGGCGGCATTTGCCCTGGAGGTTTTGGGGGATGCGCTGTGTTTGCCCGTCTCCCCGGCGGCGGTGGTAGCGGCAACCTTCAGCTTTTGCCCGACGAAGATGGTTTCACTGCTGAGGTTGTTCCATATCATGAGTTCAGCAGCGGTGCAATGGTATTTCCTTGAAATCATGGCAAGGTTCTCACCGGCGCTGACTACATGCGTTGCGCCCGCATGGGGAGTTTCCGGCTCCGGGGCTGCATTTGTCTTCACTGATTTGTTCGCGGTATGTGTTTCGGCGACGGTGGTTTTTACCGAGGTATCCCTTGACGCAGGGCTTGGAACATAAGTTGAAGAAACAGATTTTGCTCCTTTTTCCTTTGCCGATTTTGTATAAACAAGCAATTTCTTTTTCGGGCTGACGGAATTTTTCTTAAGGCCGTTCAGCGATTTAAGGTCGGCCACAGTCATGTGGAATTTTTTTGCAACCGAGGCCATTGTCTCTCCGCTTTTTACCTGGTAAAGTTCGGTTTCACGGTAATTGGAGAATAACATTTTCTGCAGTGAGTCCTGGTTCCGGCCGTTTTTTGTCTCGTACGCATACAAAGCCTGTTCGTTGTTAATGAAGTTCCCGATATATTTTTTGCGCAGACGCAATTTATAGGGAGTTTCAGGGGTCGCGGGAATGAACCAGTGCTTGAAGGAGGGATTCAGGAATTCGATCTCATCCATCGGGATGTTCAGCATCTCCGAAATCTGGTCGAATGCGAGGGGGCTATGAACCGTTACGGTATCTACTTCATAGTAGAGGATTCCGGGATCGACCGGGAAAATTTTATGTTCCGATGAATAGGTCATCACATAGCTCGCGGCAATAAAAGCAGGTACATAAGAAGCCGTTTCCCTGGGCAGGAACCTTTTGATGGCCCAGAAATCTTTCAGTCCGCCCGACCGGCGGATCGCCTTGTTAACATTCCCTGCGCCCGAATTGTAGGCGGCCAGGGCAAGGGACCAGTTGCCGTATATGTCGTACAGGTCGCTCAGGTGTTCGCAAGCCGCGATGGTTGCCTTATAGGGGTCGAAGCGGTCGTCGACGTACGAGCTCACTTTCAGCCCGTAGCCCTTCCCGGTTCCGTACATGAACTGCCACAGTCCCTTGGCTCCTGCGGGGGAATTCGCAGTAGGGTTGAGCGCCGATTCGATCACCGCCAGGTATTTGAGTTCGAGGGGCATGTTATATTTATCGAGCTGTTCTTCAAAAAGGGGGAAATAGATCTGGGCCAGCCCAAGGATACGGGCGGTAAGTTTGCGTTTCCTGACAGAATACATCTCGATGAATTTCTTGACTTCGCCGTTGTAAACATATTCAAAGGGTGACTGGTCGTTCATGTGGGAGATCCGCGCACGGTAAACCGAATCGGTAAAAAAAGGCACATCGCTGTCGGAATAGGTATTCCAGTTCTGGTACTGGTTGGCGTTGGGGAATTCGGCATCCTCAAAAATCTTGAGGCTTGCAAGGCTGTCAAGCATGCTGATTACGGGGTCGTCTTCGATCAGGACCCTCTTTCTGGACAGGGTATCATGACGAATGGTATCCTGGGCCGGAAGAATATATGGAAGCAGGAAAAGAAATGTAAAAAGAATTTGTAACCTTTTTAAAGCCATGAATCTAACCTTTTAACTGATAATGCATTATAATTAAACTGCAATGTTACGATTTTATTTTAAAAGTTCTCCACATGAATGGTAACCTCGGTGTGATCAAAGACCTTTTTGATCTCCTCTTCGATCCGGTCGCAGATATCATGTGCCTCCCTCACCGTTTTTTCCGGGTCCATTTTCAGGTGGAAGTCGATGTATTTGTAATTGCCTGCTTTGCGCGACCGGAGATTGTGGAAGGTCATGTCGGCGGTGCAATTTTGTTCGATAATGGCCGATATCTTCGTGATTTCTTCGGCCGGCAGCGATTCGTCAAGGAGCGGCGAATAGGCTTTCCTGAAAAGGTTATAAGACTCTTTCAGGATCATCAGCGCGACCATGATGGCAATGACCGGGTCGACGAGGTGAAAACCGGTGATCCATAAAAGCAGCAGCCCGGAGGCCACCCCAAATGAAGTATAGACGTCGGTGCGGAGGTGAAGTGCGTCGGCCTCAAGCGCAACCGAATCGGTCTCTTTTGCGACGCGGTACAACCGGTTTGAAACAATAATGTTGATAACCCCCGATGCGATCATCACGATGAAGCCATACCCGATCTTGTCAACTTCAGTAGGGTGCACCATCTTTTTTACCGCTTCAAAGATGATCCAGAAGGCGGCGATGAAAATCAGCATGGCTTCGACCACCCCTGAAATATTCTCGAATTTTCCGTGCCCGTATGGATGTATTTCATCAGCCGGCGTGTCGGATATGCGCACCGAAAAGAAGGCGATGACCGAGGCGAGCAGGTCCATGAAGGAGTGGATGGCCTCGGAGATGATGCTCACCGAACCCGACATTACCCCCACCCCGATCTTCAGCAGGATCAGGAAGGAATTGGAAAAAATAGAGAGACGGGCAACCCTGACTTTGCGGTTCATTAATTCATAAAATTTAGCAAATTTAATGATTTTGAAAGACATCTAAAATGTTAAATTTGTGAGATCAATCCTTTATCCCATGAAAAAAACATTTATCCTGTTGCTGCTTGTGACCCTGGTTGCTTCAGTCCTTAAGGCCCAGGAACCAAATCCGGGCCGTATTCCTGCACTGAGGCACGAAATGTCGCCGGAGGAGATGCTCCGTAAATCGGAGATCGGGAAGAATTTTGTTGAAACGGCCCCGCCTGCAGGCCCGCTCAGGAACGCAGCCGAATACGACCGGATGCAGGGGGCGCTCGTACGTTACCCCTTCGGGATCCCGCTGTCGCTGATCAGGGAGATGGCCACCGATGTCATGGTCACCACCATCGTGGCCAATGCCAGCCAGAAAAACACGGTGATCGGCCAGTATGTTTCGGCCGGGGTCGATACCACCCACTGCAATTTTCTGATCGCTCCCAGCGACAGTTACTGGACCCGCGATTACGGCCCGTGGTTTGAATCTGACAGCACCAGCCAGATCGGGATCATCGATTTTCCATACAACCGGCCCCGGCCCCTCGACGACGAGATCCCGAAACTCCTGGCCGCCATGCTGGGGATTCCATGGTACGGCATGAATGTCACCACCACCGGCGGCAATTACATGACCGACGGGTTCGGGGTGTCTGCATCGACCGACCTGGTATGGAACGAAAACCCGACCCAGACGCACGCGCAGATTGCGCAGAAGCACCAGGACTACCTGGGGGTCACGAATTACCAGGTAGTTCCCGACCCCAACACCTCGACCACCATCGATCACATCGATTGCTGGGGCAAATTTCTTGCTCCCGATAAAATCCTGATCAGGAAGGTGTTGCCTGCCGATCCTCAATACCTGCCGCTCGAATCGGCCGCATCCTACTGGGCGTCGCAGCCCAGCTCCTATGGCAACAATTACAAGGTGGTCAGGGTGATGACCCCCGCCGATCAGCCCTATTCAAATTCGGTTATCCTGAACAACAAGGTGCTGGTGCCCTTCATGAACACCCCGTGGGACGACAGCGCCAAGGCAGTGTACGAAGCGGCCATGCCGGGATACACGGTAAAGGGTTTCATCGCCAGCCCCTCCACCCCCTGGATGTCAACCGATGCCCTCCATTGCCGGGTGATGGGCATTGCCGACATCGGCATGCTTTATATCCACCACATCCCCCTGAGTGGCAACCAGCCCTGTGAATCGGATTACCATCTCCAGGCCGACATTCTTGCATGCAGCCATCTGCCGGTTAAAAACGATTCGGTATTCATCTGGTACAATGTCGGCAGCGGGCCCTGGAAGAGGGTCCTGATGAACAATACGGGCGCAAACCATTACCAGGGGACCATCCCGAAACAGGCTGCGGGAAGTGATGTAAAATACTACCTTTCGGCGGCCGACCAGTCGGGACGTCACGAAACTGCGCCCCTGGTCGGGGCGGCGAGTCCTTTCCTTTTCCATGTGATTTACACCAACCTGGCCCCGGTGCCCGACACGTTGTGGTTCATTACCCAAAGCGATTGCATCCACGGCAAGATCACGCAGCTCCACAACTACCTCACCGGCCCTGTTAACCTGAGCTACGTTCAGATGAGCGGACCCTTGAACTGGTATGTCGACTCCATGTCGGTGGCGGCATTGCCGCATATGGTGAATCCCGGCGACAGTGTCTGCATCCGGGTTAAAATGGTCCTGATCACGATGAATCCCACCACATCGTTTGTCGTCGACAGCCTCCATTTCACCACCTCGGCCGGCAACTACCATGTGATCATCATGATCAACCCGCAATTGCTCAGCTCCACCGGTGACCTGGCTATGCAGGAAGTGGCGGGAAACAGTTTCCCCAACCCCTTTACAACGGAGACCAGCATCCCGATTGAGATCAGGGAAAGGGGGATGGTGAAACTCGGAATATTCGATGTCAGGGGCAGGGAGGTTGCGACCCTGTTGTCGCAGGTACTCGACCCGGGCCGCCTGACCGTCAAATGGGACGGCACCGACAACCGGGGAATTAAATTACCGGGAGGTGTCTACCTTTCGAGGCTGACAACACAAAGCAGGTCAGAGACAGGAAGGATAATCCTTATACGGTGATCCGTTTTTCGGGCCGCATCTGGGGGAAGAAAAGCACATCCTGGATCGACTGCGAGTTGGTCATGATCATGGTCAGGCGGTCAATGCCGATGCCCAGACCCGCGGTGGGAGGCATGCCGAATTCAAGTGCGCGGAGGAAATCCTCATCCAGCACCATCGATTCGTCATCACCGCGCTTGCCCAGTTCGAGTTGTGACTCAAACCGTTCACGCTGGTCGATGGGATCATTCAGTTCGGAAAAGGAGTTGCAGAGTTCTTTGCCGTTGCAGATCGCTTCAAAGCGTTCAACCAGTCCCTCTTTGGTCCGGTGTTTCTTGGCCAGAGGCGACATCTCCACCGGGTAATCGGTGATGAAGGTAGGCTGGACCAGGTAGGGCTCGCATTTTTCGCCGAAGATCTGGTCGATGATCTTCCCCTTGGCCATGGTGCGGTCGATGGGTACATCCAGCTGCTTCGCGATGGCCGCGAGTTCCTCCTCGGGTTTCCCGTCGATGTTGATGCCGGTGAAATGTTCGATCACCTCGAACATGGTGAATCTTTTCCACGGGCGTTTGAAGTCGACCATGTTTTCGCCCACCTGCACCACTGTGGTGCCATGCAGGTCCATGGCGATTTTCTCGACCATCTCCTCCACCAGGTTCATCATCCATTCATAATCCTTGTATGCAACATAAAGCTCCATCTGGGTGAACTCTGGATTGTGGAAACGGTCCATCCCCTCGTTCCTGAAATCTTTCGAGAATTCATAAACGCCGTCGTAGCCGCCTACGATGAGCCGCTTCAGGTAAAGTTCATTGGCGATGCGCAGGTAAAGAACCATGTCGAGGGCGTTGTGATGGGTCTTGAACGGGCGGGCTGCCGCGCCGCCGTAGAGGGGCTGCAGGACCGGTGTTTCCACTTCGAGGTACGATCGGGCATTCAGGTAGCTGCGCATCGAATTGACGAGGATGGAGCGCTTGATGAACACATCGCGCACCTCGGGGTTTACGATCATGTCGAGGTAACGCTGGCGGTAGCGCTGCTCGGGATCGGTAAAGGCATCAAAAACCGCGTCTTCCTTCTCTTTTACGATGGGCAGCGGGCGAAGCGACTTTGAAAGCAGGGTCAGCGATTTCGCATGGATGGTGATCTCTCCCATCTGGGTGATGAAGACAAACCCGGTGATCCCGATGATGTCGCCGATGTCGAGCAGTTTTTTAAAAACCGTGTTGTACATGGTCTTGTCCTCGCCGGGGCATATATCGTCGCGTTTGATGTACAACTGGATGCGGCCGCTTTCGTCCTGTAACTCGACAAATGATGCGGCGCCCATGATGCGGCGGCTCATGATGCGGCCGGCGATCCTGGCTTCCTGGAAAAGGGTTGCGTCGCCCGGGAATAGTTTTTTGATCTCCAACGCCTTTACATTCACTTCAAAGGTTTCGGGGGGATAGGGGTTGATGCCGAGCCTGATCAGCTCATTGAGTGAATTTCTGCGAATGGTTTCCTGTTCTGTTAATCCTGTACTCATGTTGCCATATTTTTGGCAAAGATACGGATTTAGGCTAAAACATCATGGAGGATGTGATGCGACTGCAGTCCCATGAACCCGGGGAGATGCAGGCGGTAATAGAGCAGGATGGTCTCCAGCAGTTCGTTGCGGGTTTCGGCCCGCAGGGCAGCGAATATTTCGCTGTTCCGCCATGCCGCCGGCTCGCCGTTTTCATCTTCCTCCCGGTTGCATTCCGCCAGCAGGGCGTTGAAAAGTTTTCCTTTTCCCGGCTCCAGGTAATGGGGATGGCCGGGCACCGTTGCCTGGAATTGTCCCTCCCTCAGGTTGAACCAGGGAAGCTTTTCCGAATAGTTTGCCAGCGGGAAGATCCCGAGATAATGGCAGAAATGCAAGGCGAAAAACAGGTGAAAGGCCGATACAGGAATGGCCGTTGTGTCAAGTTCGCGGCAGGAGGCCCATAAAAATTCAAACAAAGCAGGGTTGGCCTCCTCCTCCCGGATGGTTTTATACACGAGTTCGTTGATGAACAGGGCCAGGGAGCTTTTACGGATGTCGAAAGGAATCGACTGGTAGGGCAGTGCCAGGCGAATCTCCCGCGCGTGCTGGATCGATTGTTTCTCCCGGTGGTTGACCTCCAGGTCGAGCAGCGTGAGTGACTGGAAAAGCGCTGGTTTTATTTTGGATCCCGCACGGTGAATCCCCTTGAAAATATATGACTGGATGCCAAACAGCTCCGTGTAAATTTTAACGATTACACTGGTTTCCGAATATTTGACCGAATGAAAAACGATGCCCCTGGTTGAGTGCAGCATCAGTGAATAAAGAGGATTTTTGTGACAACTTTTTCCGAGCCCGAATCGTTCGAGGCATAAACAAGGTAAACCCCGGTTTCAGCCTTTCTGCCGTGGAGGTTTTTGCCATCCCAAACCGCCTGGCCGCCTTCGGCACGCGTTGAATAGACCAGGTTTCCGTTGACATCGGTAATTCTCACCTGGGCGTTGGTAACCAGCCCTTTAACGGCGATGTATCCCTGGTAGTCCTCTTTCACCGGGTTGGGAAAGGCATATACGTTCGAGTTGGTTTCGCTTCCAGGTGTAGCCGAAGCCCTGAAGGAGATCACACCGCGGTCGGTCCCGAAAAAGACGTCGCCGTCCTGGTTCAGGGCGATGCAGGTGATACGGTCCGAAAGCAGCGGGCTGTTCTCCGCCGTAAAATGGTAGATCTGCGAGGTTCCGTCTTCCGAAAAGAGGAATACTCCCCCGCGGTCGGTCCCCATCCATTTTCGGTTGGCCCCGTCCACTGCGATGGCTGTTACGGTTTCGTTTTCAAGAAGGTATTGAACATTCAGACCCTGGGTCACAAGTACCTGCTGGGCGTCGAAGTTTGCCCCGGAAAATACGTTCTCAGGCGAATAGAATACGCCCACCCCTTTCTCGGTGCCGATCCATATCTCCCCCTTTTTATCCTCGGCCATGGTAAATACCGTAGTGCCGGGAATGTTGCCGCTGCCAACAGCCGAATTGAGCAGAACGGACTTGTCGTCGGCCGTATTTCCCGGCGTGCCGTTGTCGGAAAAGACGAGGATGGAATTGGGGTTCTGGTTCCCGTAACGCATCTGGATCCATACCTGTCCGAGTTTATTGACCAGCACCTGCCCCAGGTCATCCTCGTTGACAATGGGGATGGTGAAGGGATACCACTGGTCGCCCTTTTTCATTGAAAGGCAGCGGTTGTTGTGACAAGTGACGGCCCAGAGATTCCCGGCGGCGTCGAAAGTGATCCCCCCGACGCGGATGTCGCCGGTATCGGAAGCGGTGTGATACCCGAGGGTGCTGTTGCTCGTGGTAAACCGGCGGATGGCGGAATCTTTGTATAGCTCGAGCAGTCCCCTTCCAAACGTTGCGGCGAAAACATGCTTCGGGTCTTTCGGGTCGATGGCAATGCTTAGGATGTCGTGCGTGGTGCCCAGGATGGGGTCACCGTATCCCGCCATGTTCTTCCAGTTGGTGTTGTCGAAATGGTAGATCTGCGGCGTGATGTAGATAGGACTGAAAGAGGCGTCCCTTCCGCCCGGGGCGATATACAGTTCATTCCCGCTGGTGGTCATGCTGAAGGCCAGGGCCGTCGAGGGACCGCTGAGGTTGTACGGAGTAACGGCTGTCGTGACGGGGTTGTAACTTGTAAGTCCCGAATAGGTATCCCCGCACCAGAACCATCCGTCCCTGTCGGCGATGGCATCCTGGGGAAAATGCGACCCAGGAACGCCGGTATAGGCGTTAAAATCGGTGGTGGTCACTGTAATCGAATACTTGTAGGAAACCAGGAGGTAGGTGTCTGTCGACTCCAGGTGCATCGCCGGCTGGTAGGCGCCCCGCAGCCAGCGGCTCCAGCCTCCGTTGGCAAAGATGCAGATGGTGTCGGAGGTGGTCGACCCGAGTTGCTTGTTCACGAAGACCCTGCCCCCGAAGGTGGTGATGGTGTTGTATGTGGCGGAGGTATCGATGGCCAGATCCTTGTGCCAGGATGCAAAATTGGCAAGGTTGGGGTCCTTGGAATAGGCTTTATAAATACCTTTTTCGGAGGCGGCAAAAAGAGAATCATGCGTGTCTTTGGTGAGACCGAGAACATTGACCTGACTTCCCTCCTTCCCGATGTAATATGTGTCGCGGATCTCCTCCTTGCTGATGTCCAGCACCACGATCCCGAAGCCGCACGAAAGGTAGGCGTCCTTGCCGATGAAAAAGATGTTGTTGATCGTTTTGTTGCCGAGGATGGCCTTGCGTTTGATATCGGAGATGTTGATGATCGTATTGTTCTTGATCAGGTCGATGTTGGCGTTGCTGTATGCAATCACAAGAGTCTGGTACTCCTTGCTGTAACTGATGGTGCTGATCCCGATGTCAGAAAGTCCCGTGATTTTTGTGATCCGGGTGATGGTATTGTCGTCTTTGTCGAAATAGAAGACGGCATAGGGTGTCGAGACATAGATTTTGGACCCGGCATCCGTAAGCGAGTTGCAAAGGGTGTAAGGAAGTTCATCACGCCACTGGCCGATGGGAACCTGCTGCGCAAACAGGCCGCTTGCACCTGCAGCAATGATAAGGCATGTGAAAATGTACCGGGAAAATTTCATACGTCAGTTTTTATATTCAATTGGATGACAGGCAGGGAGATCTTCCCTGTAACGGTCGGCAGCCGGAACAGTTTGTAGAAAGCTGCTGCATTCGAACGATGGGTTTTGGAAGATCCGCTGAACAAAATAACAGATTTTTTACCTATTTATTGTGGAAAATCAGTCATTTCCGACGATCATGCCGGCAGCGACCGTTTCGTTGGAGGCTTCGTCGATCAGGATGATGCTGCCGGTGATACGGTTGGTGGTGTAGTCGTCGGAGAAGAGGGGTTTGGTGGTGCGCAGCTGAACGCGGGCGATGTCGTTCATACGCACCGTCGCGATCCCGTTAACCTGTTCAAGAGTGCTGATATTCAGCACGTAATCAATATATTTCACCAGGCATCGGGCGTCGCGCGTGGTATGTTTCAGCGCGTATTTACTGTTCAGCTGCATGGGTTTGGGGTTCATCCAGCAGACCATGGCAGTGATGTCACAACTTTCGCGCGGGAGGTCATCGGTTCCGGCGATCATATCGCCACGGCCCAGGTCAACATCCTCTTTCAGGGTAAGGGTGACCGACATGGGCGGGTGGGCCTCCTGCAACGGACCGGTCAGCGTGTCAATCGACACGATCTCGTTTTCAAGTCCTGAAGGCAGGATGGTGACCCGGTCGCCCGGATGGAAGAAGCCTCCGGCAACGCGGCCGGCATAGCCCCGGTAATCGTGGAATTCATCCGACTCGGGCCTGATCACATACTGCACGGGGAAGCGCTTGTGCACGAGATCGTGGTCCTGGCTGATCGGGATGGTCTCCAGGTGGTGGAGGAGGGTCCCGTCGGAATACCAGGGCATGTTTTGCGATGGTTTCACCACGTTATCGCCGCGAAGTGCGCTGATGGGGATGAACCGCATGTCCTGGTCGGGGAAAACCCTGCTGGCGAATGCCTGGAAATCCCCGAGGATCGACCGGTAAACATCCTCGCGGAAATCCACCAGGTCCATCTTGTTGATACAGACGATGATGTGGGGGATGCCGAGCAGGGCGGCCAGGAAGGCGTGCCGGTGTGTCTGTTCGATGACGCCGTTGCGGGCGTCGATCAGCACGATGGCTGCATTGGCAGTGGATGCGCCGGTGACCATGTTCCGGGTATACTGGATATGGCCGGGCGTATCGGCGATGATGAATTTCCGCTGCGGTGTTGCAAAATAACGGTAAGCCACGTCGATGGTGATTCCCTGTTCCCTTTCGGCGCGAAGCCCGTCGGTGAACAGGGCGAGGTTCAGGTGTTCGCTGCCCTTCTGGATGCTGGCACGTTTCACGGCGTCGAGCTGGTCTTCAAAAATCGATTTGCTGTCGTACAGCAACCTCCCGATGAGGGTGCTTTTACCGTCGTCGACACTGCCGGCGGTGGTGAACCGCAGCAGTTCCATGCCCAGGTAGGCTTTGCTTGAAAATGTCTGGTCCATTAAAAATACCCCTCTTTTTTCCGGTCTTCCATGGCGGCTTCGGAGCGTTTGTCGTCATACCGCCCGCCGCGTTCCGTGACCCGGGTGGCTGCAATTTCCTGGATGATGTCTTCAACGCTGTCGGCGAACGACAGGGTAAGACCCGTACAGGAGATGTCGCCTACCGTGCGGCAGCGCACCCGGCGGTACTCCACCTTCTCGGTTGGTTTCAGCTCCATGAACGGAGCTGAGGCCAGCCATACACCGTCGCGGTAAAACACATCGCGTTCATGGGTAAAGTAGATGCTGGGGAGGTCGATGTTTTCGGCAAGAATATACTGCCATACATCCATTTCGGTCCAGTTGCTGATCGGGAACACCCGGAAGTGTTCCCCCATCTTTTTTTTGCCGTTGAACATGTACCAGAGTTCGGGGCGCTGGTTTTTCGGATCCCACTGACCGAATTCGTCGCGGTGCGAAAAGAAGCGCTCCTTTGCGCGGGCCTTCTCCTCATCCCTGCGGGCTCCCCCGATGGCGGCGTCGAACTTGTGCCGTTCGATGGCGTCGAGGAGGGTCACGGTCTGGAGTACGTTCCGGCTTGCGTTGATGCCGGTTTCCTCGACGGCCCGACCCTGGTCGATCGATTCCTGTACCGAACCCACGATCAGCCTTGCGTTGACCGATCCGGCCAGCCGGTCCCTGAATACAAGGGTTTCGGGGAAGTTATGGCCAGTGTCGATGTGCAGCAATGGAAAAGGGATCCGCGCGGGGTAAAATGCCTTGAGTGAAAGGTGGACAAGCACGATGGAATCTTTGCCTCCCGAAAAGAGGAGAACGGGGTGTTCGAATTGGGCGGCAACCTCCCTCAGTACGTAAATTGCTTCCGATTCCAGCTCTTTAAGATGAGTCAGCGTATAGTTGTCCATGTTCCTTCCGCTCCTTAAGATTTGCCGAATATCCGCTGAAGAAAGGTTTTGTTTTTTATTGAGGATTCGCGGTCGTCGGAATAATAACCGTACCCGTAGCCGTGGCCGTAACCCGTTCCATACCCGTAACCGGCGCCGTATCCATATCCGTACCCGTATCCATAACCATAACCATATGAACTGCGGTTCAGTTTTACGTCGTTGATAAGAATGGCAAGGTTCGAAATACCGCGGTTTTCCATGTCGTGGATGATCGACCCGAAGATCTTTTTATGGGTGTATCCCTGCCTTACGAGCACGAGGTTGGCATCGGCGTGTTTCATCAGCAGGAAGGCATCGGTGACAAGGCCGACCGGTGGAGTATCGATGATGATGTAGTCGTATATCTCCTTCAGTTTGACGAACATTTCGTTGCAGCGTTCGGAGGCGATCAGTTCGGCGGGATTGGGGGGAACGGGCCCCGCCATGATGATGTCGAGGTTGTCGATCCCGGAGAACTGGATGATGTCTTCAAGTTTGCTTTTACCGATGATGTAGGAGGTGATCCCTTCGGTGTTGGTGAGGCCGAAGTCCTGGTAGATCTTGGGCTTGCGGAGGTCGAATCCCATCAGCAGTGTCTTTTTCCCGTAAAGGGCGTAGATCGACGCCATGTTGATGGAGACATAGGTTTTCCCTGCACTCACCATGTCGGCGGTGATGAGCACCGTTTGCTTTTCCTTGCCCTGGAGCAGGTAGTTGATGTTGGTCCTTACCGACCGGAACGATTCTGCAATGGTCGATTTCGGGGAGTCGATCACCACAACGGTGCTGGTCTTGTCGCTGTGGATCACATGACCGAGGATCGGCAGGCTGGTCAGTTTTTCCACATCCTCGCGCTCCATGATCTTGTCGTTGAAATAGTCCTTGCCCAGGATATAGAGGATGGGCAGGATGATGCCCAAAATGAGTGCGATGACATAATTCAGCGTTTTCTTGGGGAATACCGGTGACAGGCCGATGCCAGAGGCCTCGTCGAGGACTTCGTTGTCGGAGAGGTTTGCCGCCAGGGTGATCTGCGCCTCCGATCTTTTCTGGAGAAGGTAGGTATAGATGGCGTCGGTAAGTTTGAATTTGCGCTCGATGCCGAAGAGTACACGCTGCGTTTCGGGCAGGATGCTGATGCGGGAGTTGATCGTCTCGACCCGCTTGTTGACCTCATTGAGGGCGATGTCGTTCGAGTTGATCGCGCTCTTCACATTTTCGTACAGGGCGTTCTTGGTGGTGGCAATCTGCAGGTCGATCGCCATCAGGCTCGGGTTCTTCGATTTCGAATACTGCGAAGTCTCGGTGCGCTTCATGTAGAGCGAGGTGAGCTGCATCGTCAGGTCGTTCAGAACGGTGTTGTCGATCCCCATGGAGGCGGGAACGATCAGTTCGTCGAGCTTCTGGTTCTGTTCGATGTACTCCTTCATGTTCTGGAGGTACTTCGACTTGACGAGCAGGATGGCCTTTTCATCCTGGAGTTGCATCATCTTGAGGAAAACCTGCTTCGATTCGTCGTCGAGGTTCATGATCTCCTTGTTGGTTCTGAAAACCATCAGCGCCTTTTCGGAGGTGTTCAGCGAATCGGTGATTCCCTGGAGTTCACTGTCGATGAAGGAGATGGTGCGCGTGCCCACGATGTTTTTCTTTTCCAGGCCTTTTGCAAGGTACTCTTTGGTGAGCGCGTTGAGGAAGTCTACCATTTTGTCAACATTTCCCCCCTTCAGCTTGATCTCGACGATCGAAGCCTCCTTGTTGATCGGCTCGATGTTGAAAGATTTGTATTCGGTCACGAGCGCGTCATAATCCTTGAAGCTGAACGAAAAGGTCCGTTTCGAGTCCCTCTTTTCATCGAAATTGTCATTCAGAACCACCTTGAATTTGAACTGGTCGGTCCTGATCTCCTGGTCGTAATCATAGGTTCCGTCGATCGAAACTTTTTCGCTGCGCCCTTCAATCGTTTTCCGCTTCGAGTAATTGTAAAACTTAATCGCTTCATCCTTTGTCTCGATCCTGAAATTGTTTTTTGAAACCAGGAAGATCTTGAACCAGAGGTTCACCGGCTGGGGAAAGGAGGTGTCCATGATCACCCTGAAAGGACAATCCTTGTAAAGCTCCTTGGTGACAAAATTCTCCTCGACGGTGTAGCTGACCTCGAACCCGATTTTCGTTACCGTGCGGTAGGAGAGGGTGTACGACGACAAAACCCCGATCTCGTTCTGCAGGTTCTGCATGTTGTTGAACAGCCCCATCCCGAGAAGGTCCTGGGGGTTGATCTTGTTTTCCGATTTGTCCTTGACCAGCACGGAGGTCTTCACTTCGAAAATGGAACTGGTATATTTGTTAAATATGAAAGCAATGATAAGTGCAATGAATATGGTCACGGCGAAAAAATACCAGTAACGGTAAAATTTAAAGGCGATGACCTTATAATCGACCGGTTGTTCTTGCTTATTGAAATCCTGTAGGTTATCGTTCACGGGAAAAATTATTTTATTTTAATGTAATTGATCAGCAATAACGCGGTGGTAATTGATGTAAGGACGACGGCCCACGGGAAGGTGGAGCCCAGTCCCCACCGCTTGTATCCCAGCGGGGAAACGTAAATGATGTCATTCGGCTGCAGGTAGTAATAGTCGGAGTTCAGCACCCTGTCGCTGGTCAGGTCGAGGTAATGGATCTGCGATCCTCCCTTCGACTGCCTGATGAGGGCCACCCGGTTGCGGTTGGCAAATTCGGTGAGATCGCCCGCCTGCGAAAGCGCCTCGAAGAGGTTGATGTCATCCTTGTAAATGGTCAGTTCACCCGGCCGGGTCACCTCGCCCAGCACCGACACCTTGAAATTCACCATTTTAACGACAACGGTGATCTCCTTGAGGTATTCGCTGATCAGCTTTTGGAGAATGTTCTTGATCTGTTCGACCGACATATCCCGAACGTACACGTTGCCGACGATGGGGAAGTCGATGTTGCCATCGTTGTTCACACTGTAGCTGTTCAGGTAGATCGTGGCGTCGGTCGCGTAATCGCTGTAAGCATTGGACCCCGACTGCTTGTTGAAGAAACTGAAGGCCTTTTCATCCAGGGCGAAGACACGGATGTACAGGTTATCTTTGGGCTGAACCTTGTAATCGACATTGCGTTTGTTTGAATGGAACGTGATGGTATCGGTCTCCTGTTGTTTTTGAAGATATTTGATCTTTTTCTGGGAAACGCAGGAAGAAAAAAGCGTGGCGATGATAAAAAAAATGGCCGCGAGGTTTATCACCCGCGTAAATGGTTGTTTCATATGATCCTATAGTTGAGCCGGCAAAGTTAAGTTTTTTTTTCAAATCTCAGAATCACGATGACCCCGAAATACTGTTTATTCCTTCAGATCAACAACCTGGCCAAGTAAAGTAGCTGAAGTAGCGCCAGTTACCATAACATTTACATATTCACCAGGAAGAGAATTACCTTTGTTGAATACCACCACTTTGTTGGTTGAGGTGCGCCCGAAAAACTGGTTTTCCGATCTTTTCGACCGTCCTTCGATCAGCACCCCGACGGTTTTCCCTACCACCTCCAGGTTCCGGGCCAGTGAGAGTTTTTGCTGCAGGTCTATGATCTCCTTCAGCCGCCGCTCTTTGACCGCGTCGGGCACATTGTCCTTCAGGGTGTCGGCGGCAAGGGTTTGCGGGCGCTCCGAGTACCTGAACATGAAGGCGGCATCGTAACCGACGGCCTCCATCAGCGACAGTGTTTCCTGGTGGTCTGCCTCGGTTTCGTCGCAGAAACCGGCAATGATGTCGGTTGAAAGGGCGCAGCCCGGGATGATCTCCCTGATGGCCCGGATACGGTCGAGATACACCTCACGGGTGTATTTGCGGTTCATCAGGCCGAGCATGTGGTTGCTGCCCGACTGCACCGGCAGATGGATCGACTTGCAGAGGTTCGGGAAACGTGCAATGGTGTGGAGCAGTTCATCGGGCATGTCCTTCGGATGCGAGGTTGCAAACCGGATGCGCATCAGCGGGCTTACGGCAGCTACCTTTTCGAGCAGGCCGGTGAAGGTGATCTTCTCCCCATCCTCCTCCCAGCAGTAGGAATTTACATTCTGCCCGAGCAGTGTCACCTCCCGGAATCCCTTTTCAGACAGGTCGCGTGTTTCGTTCACGATGGTCATGGCGCTGCGGCTGCGTTCCTGTCCCCGCGTCGACGGGACGACACAGTAGGAGCAGTAGTTTTCGCATCCCCGCATGATCGAAATGAAGGAGGATATCCCGTTGGAGTCGTAACGCACCGGTGTAATGTCGGCATAGGTCTCGTCGGCCGAGAGGATGGTGTCGATCGCCTTCTGTCCCGAACCGACCTGGCCAAGCAACTGCGGCAGGTGCCGGTAGGCGTCGGGGCCGGCAACCAGGTCGAGCAGCTGCTCCTCCTCCATCAGGGCCGTTTTGGTGCGGTCGGCCATGCAGCCCAGCAGCCCGATGATAAGACCGGGACTCTTTTTGCGGAGCGATTTGAAAAACTGCAGCCGTTTTCTGACGCGCTCCTCGGCATGCTCGCGGATGGAACAGGTATTCACGAATATGATGTCAGCCCTGCTGATTTCGGTTGTCAGATCGTAACCGTTCTCCGTTAATATGGAAGCAACAATCTCACTGTCAGAAAAATTCATCTGGCATCCGTAGGTCTCGATATATATGTTTTTATTTTTTTTCACGTTGATGTATTACCTTTTGGTCACCCGACCGATAAAGCAAAAAAAGAGGTGCAAAGGTAAGGATTAACTTAATTGTCTTACTTTTGCAACGGATTTAGAACACCAAACAGGGTATTTGAATGACAAAGAACTTAGTAATTGTTGAGTCTCCGGCCAAAGCGAAAACCATCGGCGGTTTTTTGGGGAAGGATTTTACGGTAAGATCGTGCATGGGACATGTGGTTGATTTATCAAAAAAAGATCTTGGCGTTGATATTGAGCATGGATTCCTTCCCAAATATATCATATCTCCGGAAAAGAAGAAGGTAGTGGCTGAGTTGAAAAAACTTGCCCTGGAATCGGAATGTGTATGGCTGGCATCTGACGAGGACCGTGAAGGAGAGGCCATTTCATGGCACCTGATCGAAGCCCTCGGCCTTGATGAGAAGGACACCCGGCGCATCGTTTTCCATGAGATCACCAAAACGGCCATCCAGGAGGCGATCGAGCATCCCCGGACCATTGACAAGCACCTGGTCGACGCGCAGCAGGCGCGCAGGGTACTCGACCGGCTGGTGGGGTTTGAACTGTCCCCCCTCCTGTGGAAAAAGATCAAGCCATCCCTTTCGGCCGGCCGCGTGCAATCGGTTGCAGTTCGCCTCATTGTTGAACGCGAGGAGGAGATCAAGACCTTTCAGAGCACCTCCGCCTTCCGCATTGTCGGCGATTTCCTGCTGTCGAACGGGTCAAAGGTCAGCCCGGTGAAAGCCGAACTGAACAAGCGTTTCCAGACAAAGGAGGAGGCGGTTGCCTTTCTGCAGAAATGCATCAAAGCTGGTTACACCGTTGAAGAGGTCGATACCCGCCCCACGAAAAAAACACCGGCACCGCCCTTTACAACCTCCACCCTGCAGCAGGAGGCATCGCGAAAACTGGGCTTTTCGGTTGCCAATACCATGCGCGTGGCCCAGGAACTTTACGAATCGGGACAGATCACTTACATGCGTACCGACTCGGTCAACCTGTCGGATATGGCCCTTGCCATGTCGCGCACCGAGATCACCTCCTCTTTCGGCGCCGAGTATGTCAAAACCCGCCAGTTCACGACGAAGTCAAAAGGCGCCCAGGAGGCGCATGAAGCCATCCGCCCCACATACATGACCAACCGGACCATCGAGGGCGACAAATCGCATAAACGGCTTTACGAACTGATCTGGAAACGGACCATTGCCTCCCAGATGGCCGATGCCGAACTTGAAAAAACCAATGTAACCATCAGGGTGTCGACCGCCAACGAAAAGTTTATCGCCCGCGGGGAGGTGATCAAGTTCGACGGATTCCTGAAGGTCTATATGGAATCGACCGACGACGAAGAACAGAACGGCGAGGAGGGGATGCTGCCCTTGATGAATACCGGCGACACCCTGGAACTTTCGGAAATGAACGCCCAGGAAAAATATACCCAGCAGCCCTTCCGCTATACCGAGGCGATGCTTGTGAAGAAACTGGAGGAACTCGGCATCGGCCGTCCCTCCACCTATGCCCCCATCATCTCCACCATCCAGAAACGCGGCTATGTCGTCAAGGAGGACCGTCCCGGGATCATCCGTTCCTATACCATGGTCACCCTCCGCAACGAATCGATCCGCGAAGAGGTAAAGTCGGAAAATGTAGGCTTCGAAAAATCAAAGCTCTTCCCGACCGACATAGGCACCCTGGTGAACAGTTTCCTGGTCACACACTTTAACAACATCCTCGATTATAATTTTACCGCCAACGTGGAGGAGGAGTTCGACATCATCGCCGAGGGAAAAATGGTTTGGAACCACATGATCAGCGAGTTCTATTTCCCCTTCCACAAGCAGATCGAAGCGACACTCGAAAATACCGGCAAGGTGAGCGGCGAAAAGCTCCTTGGGAAAGATCCCAAAACCAATGAGAATGTATTTGTGAAGATCGGCAGGTATGGCCCCATGGCCCAGATCGGCGATGCCGAAGCCGAAGCCAAGCCCAGGTTTGCCTCCCTTAAAAAGGGTCAGAGCATCGAAACCATCACCCTCGAAGAAACACTTGAACTTTTCAGGCTTCCCCGCTCCATCGGAGAATATGAAACCGCCGAGGTAACTGTCGCCATCGGACGTTTCGGACCTTACATCCGCCATAAATCGCTCTTTTATTCCCTGCCCAAGGACGATGATCCCCTCACGGTCGAACTCGGCCGGGCCATCGAGATCATCCTGGCCAAGCAGCAGCAGGACAGCCAGAAGGTGCTGAAGGAATTTACCGAGGACAAAACGGTGATCCAGGTGCTCAACGGCCGTTACGGAGCCTACATCGCCTTTAACAAGGAAAATTACAAGATACCCAGGGGCAGGGACCCGAAAGCCCTTACCCTGGAGGATTGCCGGACGATCATCGCCGAAACACAGCCATCAAAATCTAAATCAAAGAAAAAAAAGTAATGTCCCATGGATATTTCTGATTTTTTGGAACCCATCGACCTGCGTGAATTCCCCGGCACCGGCGAATCCACCGGGCAGGCACGGTTGGGAAACATGATCCGCATCTACTCCGATGCCGCCGATTTTCCCGACTTCACCACCTTCGACATCGCCCTGATCGGGGTGACCGACGACCGGAATGCCGTCAACAATGCTGGATGCGGGCTGGCCCCCGATGTCATCCGCAAATACCTCTACAAACTAAATGCCGGGCCGCATCCCAACAAGTTGGTCGACCTCGGCAACATCAGGACCGGCCATTTGGTTTCCGATACCTATTTCGCCCTGGCCTCAGCTGTCGCCGAACTGGTGAGCAACAACGTGGTGCCGGTGATCCTGGGCGGTAGCCAGGATATGACCTTTGCCAATTACCAGGCCTACCAGAACCTCGGGCAGATCATCAACATCGTCGCCATCGACCCCACCTTCGACCTTGGCCGGTCGGAGCAGGAACTGGGCGCCCAGTCATACCTGAGCAGCATCATCCTGAACCAGCCAAATTACCTGTTCAATTATGCCAATATCGGCTACCAGACCTATTTCGTCGACCAGGATGCCCTGAAGCTGATGAAGAACCTTTTCTTCGACACCTACCGGCTGGGCATCGTGCATGAGAACATCGGGGAGGTCGAACCCATCGTACGCAATGCCGACATGCTCAGCGTCGATATAACCGCCATCCGCAACTCCGACGCCCCCGGTAACGGGAATGCTTCTCCCAACGGCTTTTACGGTGAGGAGGCCTGCCAGATCATCCGCTACGCTGGTCTCAGCGACAAGCTTACCTCCATCGGTTTCTACGAGGTGAACCCGGCTTTCGACCCTACCGGCCAAACCTCCCACCTCGTGGCCCAGATGATCTGGTATTTCATCGACGGCTATTACGGCAGGGCCAATGACTTCCCCTTTAAACGGGAGGAGGATTATCTCAAATACCGCGTCAGCATCAGCGACCACAAAGAGGAGATTGTCTTCTATAAAAGCAAAAAGACCGACCGCTGGTGGATGGAGATCCCCCTGCCCATGGAACAACGGATCAAATATGAGCGCCACTACCTGGTGCCCTGCTCTTACAGGGACTACCAGACCGCCTGCGAAAACGACATCCCCGACCGCTGGTGGATGGTTTACCAGAAACTCATGTAACCCAACTTTCCACCCCTGATAAGGCTACTCTTTATACACATCATTTCGTTTTTCATCTCTGTGGTTCTCTCTAAATCTCTGTGAACCTCCATGTAATTTATTTGTTACACAGAGAGACACAGAGGGCACACTGAGTGCCACAGAGTGGTTAATTCCAGGTTAAGTATTCAGGAGGAAAATTGCTATCCTTCATTGTTGCTTCACAGGAAATACAAGAAAAGGGAATCACGCTGTCAGAATTATATGTTGGCAGGGAAAAATATAATGAAAGATTAGCCTCCGGGGGAAGGGTCATCCCATCCTTTCTGGGTTTGCCGTCAGGAAACTTTTCCATCCCGTGAATTTTTTACCGGTTTCAGGAACATTATTCTGGAAATAATGGCAAACGGCTGCAGCCAGACCGTCGGTGGCGTCCATGGTTTCGGGGAGTTCCGTGATCTTCAGCAGGTGGGTGAGCATGGCCGAAACCTGCTCCTTGGAGGCTGCTCCCTTGCCTGTGATCGATTGCTTGATTTTCCGGGGCGAGTATTCAAAGATCGGGATTGACCTGGAGAGGGCCGCCGCAATGGCGACACCCTGGGCCCGGCCGAGTTTAAGCATCGACTGCACGTTCTTCCCGAAAAAGGGAGCCTCGATCGACAGTTCATCCGGGTGGTACTGTTCGATCAGCGAGATCATCCGTTCAAAAATAATTTTCAGACGCATGGGATGGTCGTCGTATTTATTTAATTTTAACACCCCCATCGCGAGCATGCTGAGTTTGTTCCCGGTGATGCTGATCACCCCGTAGCCCATGATGGTTGTGCCGGGATCGATGCCTAAGATAATACGTTCGCTTGCCATAAGGATTGATGAAAAACCGGTCAAAAATACGCAAAATAGAGAACCTCCTCCTCCAGGCAACGATATTTGTCGTTACCTACATTTTCATATACAAGCAGGTATTCCAGAAAACCAACCTGCCGCAGCTGCTGAAAACGGTCGACGAGGAATTTTTAAAACCGGGATCCCAGTATCTTATCGCGGCGATCCTCCTCCTCATGGTGATCAACTGGAGCCTCGAGGCGGTCAAGTGGCAGTACCTCATCGGGAAGGTTGAAAAGGTCGGTTTTTTCAAATCCTTGCGGGCGGTGCTCACGGGCATCAGCATCAGCTCCTTCACCCCGAACCGCGTGGGCGAATTCTTCGGCAGGGTCTTTTTCCTCGACAAGGCCAGCCACATCGAGGGGATCCTCATCACCATCGTGGGCAGCCTGAGCCAGCTGATGATCACCATCATCGCCGGCTCCCTGGCCCTGCTGGTTTTCATCCCCGTCCACATGCCCGGAACCATTTACAGCCATGGTTACCTTTACATGGGAATCGTCGCCATCGTGGCAACCATGGACCTGCTGCTCCTTGCCCTGTTCTTCAACCTCTCCTTCCTGACCACCCTGAAACAGCAGATCCTGAAAAACGGGCTTAAAAAGCTGCGCCGCTTTTTCCGGGTTTTCGCCTTCTACCACAACCGCGAACTTTTCCGGGTAATGCTGCTCAGCCTGACCCGCTACCTGGTCTTTTCAACCCAGTTCTACCTGCTGCTCCGCCTTTTCAATGTTAACATTTCTTACCCGAACGGCATCATGCTGATCGCGCTCACCTATTTCATCATGGCCATCATCCCCACCATCGCCCTCACGGAGCTTGGAATCCGCGGATCGGTTGCGCTCTATTTTTTCGGCCTCTACTTCGGACAAAACTCCATGGCGGGAACCCAGGTGAACCTCGGCATCTTTGCCGCCTCAACCATCCTGTGGATGATCAATCTCGGCCTCCCCGCCCTCATCGGAACCGTGTTCGTGTTCAGACTGAAGTTCTTCAGAAGAAATGACGAGTGACGAATGACGAGTGACGAAAAGTTAGGGTCACGTTTATTTATAACTTTGTGAAAAAACGTAATAGCCGTTTCACACCCCAAATCGTACATCGTCATTCGTAAATCGTAAATCCATTCGTCACCCGTCACTTGTCAACAAATTCCTCCCCATGGCATTCCTCCTCTCCCTCTCCTTTCTCTACGGCAGCCTGATCCTCGCTTTCACCATCGGCCTGTTGAAGACCGGCAGGTCTGTTGCCAGGGGAAAGCCGGTTGCGGCTGACGGGGATTTGCCTGGCCTGGTGTCGGTCATCATCCCCGTGAGGAACGAGGCCGGGAACATCTGTTCCATCCTCGGGGAGATGCGCGGACAGGACTGGCCGGCCGGCCGGCTGGAGGTGATCGTTACAGACGATTTTTCGGAAGATAATACCATGGCCCTGGCATCCTCCTTTTTGGCAGATTTTCCAGCTTTCCCGCTGGTGCTTGTTTTCCCGCAGGCAGGGGCCGGTCCGGGAAAGAAACGGGCCATCGCGCGCGCGATCGGAAAGGCAACGGGAGAGGTGATCCTGTGCACCGATGCGGATACCCGCCGCGGCCCATCGTGGATCACCTCCATGGCCGCCTGCTTTTCCGGCGGTGCCACGCAGATGGTGCTCGGGCCGGTGTGCCTCCGCCCGGCGGCGAACCTGCTGCAGAAGATCCAGGCACTTGAATTCACGGGGATCATGGGTTCAACGGCCGGCTCGGCCAGCCTGGGCACCCCGGTGATGTGCAACGGCGCCAACCTGGCTTATCGACGGCAGGTCTTTAACGAAACGGGCGGGTATGAAAGCAGCCTCAGGTATGGTTCCGGCGACGACCAGTTCCTGATGAACGCCGTCGGCAAACGATACGGACGCAAAGCCATCCGCTTCAACTTCGATTTGAAGGCGGTGGTCACCACTGAACCGGAACCTTTTCTCGTCGGTTTCATCCAGCAGCGGATCCGCTGGGTCTCAAAAAGCCGCGGTTACCGCGAACCGGTTGTCATCGCCACAGGTGCCCTTACCTGGCTCATTCATGCAGCGCTGATGGCAGGGTTCATGACAGGGATCTTTTTCCCCGCGATTTTACCGATGGTCTTCGGATGCTGGCTGTTCAAGATGGTCATGGAATTCCCGATGGTATACACCATGACCGGGTTTTTCGGGCAAAGGTCACTGCTGGGGTGGTTCATCCCGGCCCAGCTCTTCCAGTTGTGTTATGTAACATTGGTAGGGCTGGCTGGTCCATTTGCAACCTACCGGTGGAAGGGGAGAAAAGGAAATAATTAGCCGTGTAAATTTTTATACAGGATCTCCGCAACGGCCAGATCGTGCGGGTAGGTGATCTTGATGTTGGCCGGGTCGCCTGCCGAAAGCCGGATGGTCTCACCCATGTTTTCCATCACGGTGGCGTCATCCGTGAAATGAACGTCATACTCCTGCGCGTAGGCGCGGCGGAGGACGCCGGCGTGAAACACCTGCGGCGTCTGTAAGATGCGCATCAGCGACCGGTCAGCCGGGCGGCTCTGTGTCCCATCCATGATCCGCACCGATTCGTTTACCGGGATTACCGGGATGCAGTTGCCGTAAAGTTCCGCCTCTTCAAACATCCGCATGATCAGGGGCACCGGCACCAGGGGCCTCGCACCGTCGTGCACGGCCACCAGGGAATCGTCATCAACAAATTGGAGCGCCTGCTGAACCGACCGGAACCGTGTTTCGCCCCCAGCCGTCACCCGGTGGAGGTGGCTGAATGCGTGTTCGCGGCAAAGTTGCTGCCATGTATCGAACTGATCGAAGGGAAGTGCTACCACCAGGCTGATCCCGGGACAGGCCACCGTGAAGGCGGCAAGGCTGTGCATCAGCAGGGGCCTGCCGGCAAGCGGCAGGAATTGCTTGGGCAGCGCACTCTTCATCCTGCTGCCTGATCCGCCTGCAACAATGACCGCCGTCTTTTTCAAGGAAGACAGGATAATTAGAGGATCAGCATCGGGTTGCCGTAGGTGAAGAACTTGTACTTCTTGTCTATGGCGATATCGTAAGCTTTCATGAGCAGGTCGTACCCGGCGAATGCGGCCACCATCATCATCATGGGCGACTGGGGCATGTGCAGGTTGGTGATCATGGCGTTGGCAATGCTGAATTCATAGGGAGGGAAAATGAACTTGTTGGTCCACCCGCGGTATGGCTTCAGGTTCCCGGCGATGGTTACCGACGATTCGATGGCCTTCATGGTCGAGGTACCCACGGCGACCACGCGGTTTTTTCCCGCCATGGAGCGGTTTACGATCTCTGCCGTTTCCGGCTCGATGATCATCTCTTCCGAATCCATCTTGTGTTTTGTAAGATCCTCCACGTCGATGGTCCTGAAGTTGCCCAGCCCCAGGTGCAGCGTGATTTCGGCAAAGGAGACGCCCTGCAGTTCGAGCCGTTTCATGATCTCGCGGCTGAAGTGCATGCCGGCCGTGGGAGCGGCAACCGCCCCTTCGTGCTTGGCAAAGATGGTCTGGTAACGTTCCTCGTCCTCCGGGGTGGCCGAACGGTTGTGGATTTTCGGCAGCGGGGTTTCGCCCAGCCGCTGGATGGTCTTTTTGAATTCGTCGTACGGGCCGTCGAAAAGAAACCGGATGGTGCGGCCGCGCGACGTGGTGTTGTCGATCACCTCGGCAACCAGCGAATCGTCGTCGCCGAAATAGAGTTTATTCCCGATCCTGATCTTCCGGGCCGGGTCTACCAGCACATCCCACAGCCGCGACTCCCTGTTGAGTTCACGCAGCAGGAAAACCTCGATCTTGGCGCCGGTTTTCTCCTTCTCGCCGTAGAGACGGGCCGGGAAGACTTTGGTGTTGTTGATGATGAACACGTCGCCGTCGCCGAAATAGGTGAGGATATCTTTAAAATGAGCATGTTCGATGGTCTGCGCTTTGCGGTCCAGTACCAGCATCGGAACGTCGTCGCGATGCTTGGAGGGGAGGTCGGCGATCAATTCGGGTGGAAGGTGGAAGCGGAATTGGGATAGTTTCATGATACTCTGCCGGTTAAAAAGGGGGTGCAAAGGTAATGGTTTTTTTGGCAAAAGTCAAGGAAAATTACAAGTGACGAGTGACGAGTGACAAATGAAAGAAGAATTCAGGCGTTTTAGCCGTCACTCGTCTTTCGTCACTCGTCACTAAGTAAACAGCTCCATCACCTCCCTCCCCAGGTCCACCCGCAAATGGTGCGCATTCATCCCCACGGAGTGTGCGCCTTCGACATGCACAAGCGTGTCGTCGATGAAGAGGGTTTCGGTGGGGTTTAGGCCTGCATCGGCCAGCACGAACCGGAAGATCGCAGGGTCGGGTTTGGTAAGGCCGATGCGATGGGAGTACCACGCCTTTTCAAACAGCCGGTCGAAGTCGGCGTAGCCGTATACCTTTTCAAGTTCTGCCCTGTAATATTGGTAGTGGATCTCGTTGGTGTTGGTGAGCATGAAGATGCGGTACGTATTGCGGATCGCTTCGAGCAGCCTGATCCGCGGTTGCGGGATATCGGCCAGTAAGGCGTTCCAGGCCTCGTCGAGCTGCACGTCGGTAACATATCCATGAAAGAAGGGGCGCAGCTGGTCGCGGAACGCCGCCGGGGTCATCCGCCCGGCCTCCAGTTCGTCCGACAGCCGTTTCGGTCCGGAGGCGGGGTACTGCGGGTCGTTCAGTTTGAAACCCAGCCGCACGAAGGCCTGCTCGCACCGCGGGTAGTCGAGGTTGCAGATCACGCCGCCAAAATCGAAAATGATATTCCTGATTGATTTACGATTTACGATATCCGATTTACGATTTTGAGGATCGGTGGCGGGGTGGGAGATAAGGGAGGGGTTGAGATGCATGGCTGTCAGTATTGACCGGCGGGGTTTTGCAA